>Ga0209617_10000218_pt1 | contig 24100 bp, 15 predicted proteins | sample LakEriepJuly2011_2_FD_187459 | JGI IMG/M metagenome (GOLD analysis project Ga0209617, IMG submission 187459) | Freshwater microbial communities from dead zone in Lake Erie, Canada - CCB epilimnion July 2011 (SPAdes) (version 2) | ecosystem: Environmental > Aquatic > Freshwater > Lentic >...
CTTCTAATTCTATTAAAGTGTATCTGTGGTTTTAAATATGTATATCTATTAGTAGTTCCTTCTATCGGCACATTATAAGGAGGTAAATAGTTGTATAATAAACGCCCTTCATTGAATAGCTTGTATATATTAACTAACATAGTATATGAATTTAAATCCGCAGAACCTGTGGCGAAAGTCCCAGTTGCTTCAATATCATCAGGTATATAGCATATTACATGTACTACTCTCTCTACTCCAGCTATCATACGAGATAGATACATTTCATTAAAACGCAACGAGGGTATTCCATTAAATGACGCGTCCGCTCCAAGAACGCGCAAATTAACTTCGTGCGTCACATAGTTTACTTTTAATTTTGTATCATTTCTATGTTTTATAAATACAGGAACTTCTATCTTCGGGTTTATTATTCTCATCACTTTCATAAGCTCTTCTATATTTTCCGGCGTATATTTAGCTTTTGTCACAGGATTTATAAAAGGCTCTTTGGCGTTTATACATTTTATTAGATAATTATAGAGTTTAGGGGCATATATACATTCCGTTCTATATTTCTTTTTGTCAGGCGTATATACTTTCAATCGCGCCATAAGCTGTAGTTTAGAAAGCGGGTAATTCTCGTCGTCCAATTCTTCATTCGTCAATATATCTATGCTCTCGCTACATTTATCCGCGAGATCCGAGTAATCATAGAGGACATTATCAGTAATCTCTTCTTTTGTCATAGCAAGCAATTCGTTACTATCTATAAATCGCTTCTTAGAACTGGAAGGAGAATCGCCTACATGATACATTAATTCTTTGTAAGACATATTTTTAATTCTATTATAATCATCTATGATAGGCTGAGCCTTAGCATATTCTTCGCGAAACTTAACAACAATTTCGTCTTTTATATGCATCGGGTCTATCTGTCTGCCTATAGTATGTACTGCGCCCCACGGAAGAGTTATTGTTGGTTTTTCAGGAGGCTTAGGAGAACTGCCGCGCTTATTTATATCATATGATTCTCGAACATCTTTATATTTTTCCCATAACTCATCATACGCATCTTTCTTTATTTTAAATGCGGCGTATTCAGCATCATTTAAATATTTAAGATTCTCTTTGGGTTTAAAGGTTGTTAAATCAATTAATTTAGAATATATGGGTTTTCTTATTTCGGCCAAATCTTTTTCATAAACTTCAAAATATTCATCGAGCGGATCATTTATAGGTATAAGTTTTTTATCTTCAGCATTTTCTACAATACCCGAAGCGGGATTAAAGCAGTCGTCTATATCTTTAAGAAGCAACTTGTAATCATTATAAAATTTTAATGCTTGAGAAATCCAATTTGGAGGATGTGGTTTTTTAAGTACATTTATAAAATATTTAATGGGCGTTTCGCCATTTGCCATTTTATTGGTTTCTAAAAACTTTATAAACCAATAGCCTTCAATATTATCAACATCTTCTTGTATAGCTTTCACTCGCTGGGGATATTCATATCTATACATATAATTTTTCTCAAAAAAAGCGTTTGCTAAATCACTTCTAAAATCATCAATTAAATCTTTAATTAAAACCATATTTGACCTGCTATGTTTGTCCCAAATAGGCGTACTGTTAAAACGGTTTCTCAATAACTCCATTTCTGTCTCCAAAACAGTAGTTGTATCAACAGTATCTTGTAGTTTTTCCGTTAGTAATTCGCATATTGCCAAAATATTTTCTTTACCCTGATATATTCTCTTGTAAAGGTGCGGGTAATAATTTTTAACACATGTATAATAAACTAAATCGATGTCTCCAAATAATAAATGATTTTTAGGAAAGAGACTTCGCATTACTGTATAATCATTATCCAAAGTAGCAATAATACCGCTATTTTTCATAATTTTATAAGCCTTTTCATATATATTGTAATATTCATTGCTCATCGCAGGCATCGGTGTTCCTTTGATAGGGTGTATTTCAGGGTCTTTAAACCATCTTTCAACATCTTCAACCGTTTTAAATCTCAAAGCTACTTTTGAACTTCTCGCAGGCCCTGATGCAGCCCCGGCCGCGCCTGCCTCCAGACCATCTAGTAACTCGTCTGATGTTATAAAGGCACTATCGGGAACGCCAGTAAAATCATAATCGGCAAACTTATCGGGATTATTTTTAATCCATTGTAAAATCAAATTATAAGTACCGTCTTCTGTTGCTGTAATAATCTGTATTTTAGAATTATTTAATAACCCCGGAATCTTGCCGTCTTCAGATTTATATACCTTTAATTCATCTAACCAATAATATATACCTGCCTTATCTTTATTATATAATTTATCCAAAGATTTATATAAATCCTTTTCCTTCTTTGAAACAGACGACATTCTATATTATTACAATATTAAAAAATATATGAGAAAAAAGAGATTAAAAGGTGTAATTATTGACTTCTTGGGCGTAATGTTTAAATCTGTTTATTAACCCTTCTTTTGTAATTAAAGTTTTATCGAGATCAGAAACATAGAGCCAATTATTTAAACTTAGAATTCTGTTAAAGTGTATTTGAGGTTTTATGTATGTATATTGATTAGTTGTTCCAGGTCTTCTTATGTTATATGGTGGTAAATAATTGTGTAATAAACGCCCTTCGTTAAATAGCTTGTATATATTAACTATCATAGTATTTGATGTTAAATCAGTTGAACCTGTAGAAAAAGTGCCCGAAACTTCAATATCAGCAGGCATATGACATATTTCATATACAATATAATTTGACCCCGCTATAGTACGAGATAGATATATGCGATTAAAGTTTAATATTCTTGTACTTCCGTAAGATGGGTTAGTACCATAATCACTAATATTTACAGCAACAGTATTATATTTTAATTCCAATTTTGTATCATTTGAGTGTTTCATAAATACAGGGACTTCTATCTTCGGGTTTATTATTCTCATCACTTTCATAAGCTCTTCTATATTTTCTTGCGTATATTTCGCCTTTGTCACAGGATTTATAAAAGGCTCGTTCGAATTTATACATTGTATTAGGTAATTATAGAGTTTAGGCGCATATATACATTCCGTTCTGTAATTCTTCTTATTCCGAGTATATACTTTCATTCTCGCCATAAGCTGTAGTTTAGAAAGCGGGTAATTCTCATCGTCCAATTCTTCATTCGTTAATATATCTATGCTCTCGCTGCATTTATCGGCGAGCTCTGCATGCGCTGCGCGTCCCGTGTTATCATAAAGAACATTATTTGTGATATCTTCTCTCGTCATAGAAAGCAATTCATTCCCTTCCTTCAATCGCTTTTCAGAGCTCGATGAAGACTCTCCGATATGTTTCTTCAATGCTTTATAAGACATATTCTTAACCCTATTATATTCATCTATGATAGGCTGAGCCTTAGCATATTCCTCGCGAAACTTAGCGACGACATCGTCTTTTATATGTATGGGGTCTATCTGCTTCGCTATAGTATGCTCTGTGCCCCACGGAAGAGTTATTGTAGGTTTTTCAGGAGGCTTGGGAGAACTCCCTTGTCTCGTAGTTTCATACAAGGTTTGTCTATCGCTATATCTTTTCCACGCCCTATCGTATTTATCTCTCTCTTTTTTAAATTCAGCAAATTGCGCATTATTTAAATACTTTACATTTTCCTTAGGTTTAAAGGTAGTCAAATCAATTAATTGCGAATATATGGGTTTTCTTATTTCGGCCAATTGCTTTTCATAAACTTCAAAATATTTGTCAAGCGGGTCATCCATAGGTGTAAGTTTTTTATATCCAAAGTTTTCTATAATGCCTGAATCGGGATTAAAGCAATCATCTATATCATCAATAATCGCCTTGTAATTATTATATATATCTAACGGCGTCGTCCATTCATTATCTGAATCAAATTCATCATTATTTTCCATTAAATACTCCAGGACAGTTTCTCCCGTAGCCATTTTATTGTATTCCAAAAAGTTTATAAACCAATAGGCTTTTAAATTGATAAGCTTTATCTGATTAATTCTATCAGGATAATCGTATGTAGATATATAATTTGTATCAAGAAAAGAGTTAACCATATCATTCTTATAAGCATCAATTAATTCATATATTGTTTCCATATTTGATTGTGCATGTTTGCCATATCTATCACTAAAACGGTTCCTTAATATTTCTATCTCCGTATCTAGAACAGTCTCTTCATTATCAAAAAACTCCATTTTTTCTGTAAGTAATTCGTACAATATAGATCCGGATGAGTTATTATACTTACATATATTAAAGTAAGTCGAGGGGTCATTCTTTTCTATGCAGGTATAATAAATTAAATCTATGTCTCCAAACAATAAATGATTTTTAGGAAAAAGTCCTGTTATATCTTTTTGCGAAGAGGTGCCGTTTTTTTTCATAATTTTATAGGCTCTTACATATATATCATAATATGCCCTACTCATCGCAGGCATCTCTTTACCATTAAGAGGATGTATTTCAGGGTCTTTGCACCATCTTTTAATATCTTCAACAGTTTCAAAAGTTTTACTTTTTACTTCAACAAGTTCAAATATATTAGGGTTTTCTTCTATTAAAAATTTCCAAACTATATTGTCAGAGTCAGAATATTTTTCCAATAATTCAATAGCACCAGGATTTGCTGATAACTCGATCCAATTTATTTTGGTAAGGTTTTTTTCCAATAATTCAATAGCAGCAGGATTTGGGTTTAAAGATAAACCATTCCAATCAATATTGTCAGGATATTTTTTCAATAATTCTACTGCATTTTTATTTTCTGATAAATGTTTCCATAGTATATTTTTAGGATTTTCTTCTAAGATTTCAATAGCAGCAGGATTTAAAGATAATACATCCCAATCTATATATCTCTCTTTAAATACATTAATCAGTTTGCGACCAGTCATTTTATTTTCTTCTTCAACTTTATTTTTTAATAATTCAATCGCTTCTGGATTTGGATTTTTTGATAAATATTGCCAATTTATTTTTTTAGGATTGGCTTTTATTATTTCAATCGCACCAGCGTTTAAACATAATTGATTCCAGTCTATTTTATCTTCATCTTTTAATTTTTCTAATTGACTTTCTTTCATTTTACTTTCTTTTTCAATCTTCTCTTTTAATAATTCAATCGCTTCAAGATTAGTATTCTCGGATAATCTATCCCATTTTATATTACGACGATATTGCTTTAATAATTCAACAGTACCTGGATTTGCTGATAAGTTTTTCCAATCCAATTTTTTATAATCAGCCATCCGAGATAAATCAAATCGTTCCATTTTATTTTCTTCTTCGGCTTTTTCTCTTAATAATTCAATTGCATTTGGATTTGCTGATAAATAATTCCATTTTATCAGGTCGCGGTAATATTTTAAATAATCAACAGCATTAGGATTTTTTGATATATTATATTTTTTCAAAATATCTATAGGTATCCAACTTCTTAATTGATATTTACGAATAACATTAGAGTTATCCAGAGATACAAAGGTACTGTCTGGAACGCCTGTAAAATCATAATCCGCAAACTTATCGCGATTATCTTTAATCCATTGTAATATTAAATTATATACTTCTCCGTCTGTTTTGATTTTGGTAAGAGATTTCATAAATAACCCAGGTATTTTTCCATCCTTCTGATTTTCTGGCTTTTTTATTTCATCCAACCATTTAATAATTTTATTATTATCTTGTAAGTATATTTCTTCTAAAGATTTATTAATTTTTTCTTCGCTTAATGAAGTCATATATAAGATATATTATAATTGTATTCTAATATACAGATATATTAGAATATAATATGCTTATCTAAAAAAAATAATTTATAGCTCGCCAAGGGATTTAGTATATATAGTTATTGACTTCTTGAGCGTAATGCTTGAACATATTGATAAAGTCGGTTTTTGTCGTAGTCGCCCCATCATTTAACCAATCTTTTGAAAGCTTGTATCTATTAAAGTGAATTGCTGGTTTAATATATCTATATTCTCCGGGGCGCCCTGTTAATGATAAGCGATACGGAGGTAAATAATTATATAGCAATCGGCCTTCATTAAATAGCTTGTACATATTAACAATCATAGTATATGAATTTAAATCCGCCGATCCCGTTGCGAACTCTCCTTCGGCTTCTATATCCGCAGGGAAAGTACATATATTATATACACTATACTCTACGCCACCTATGACGCGAGATAGGTACATCTTATAATACCTGATTGTATTTGTCGCGCCAAATGAGGCATCGAGATTTTGATATGTCTTAGTTAATTCTTTGTATTCCACTTTTAATTTAGTATCATTCATATGTTTTACAAATACTGGAACCTCAAAAGAAGGGTCTATTATTCTCATCACTTTCATAAGCTCTTCTATGTTTTCCTGAGTATATTTAGCTTTTGTCACAGGATTTATAAAAGGCTCTTTGGCGTTTATACATTTTATTAGATAATTATAGAGTTTAGGAGCATATATACATTCCGTTCTGTATCTCTGTCTATCTGGCGTATATACTTTCATTCGCACCATAAGCTGTAGTTTAGAAAGCGGGTAATTCTCGTCATCCAATTCTTCATTTGTCAATATATCTATGCTCTCGCTGCATTTATCGGCGAGACCCGAATAGTCATATAAAACATCGTTGGTAATCTGTTCCTTAGTCATAGCGAGCAATTCGTTATCTCTTATGAGCTGTTTTACGGAACTTGAAGGCGAGTTAGCAGTTACACGCTTTTTTAATTCAAGATAGGACATATTTTTAATCGCGTTATATTCTTGAATTGTCGGCAAGGCCTTTTTATAATCGCGCTTAAAGCTTTTTATAACTTCGTCTTTAATATGTAGGGGATCCAATTCTCTGCCGATTGTATGATTTTTACCGTTGGGCAATACTACAACGGGCTTCGCGGGTGGCTTCGGACTGCTCCCATTTTTCCCAGTCTTTTCATATAGCTCTTGTTTAACCTCAAATATTTTTCTATCTATATCATATGCATCTTTAACCTTTTTAAAGTCGGCATATTGCGCATTGTTTAAAAAGAAGGCGTTTTCCTTCGGTTTAAAAGTTGTCAAATCAATCAATTTAGAATATTTTGGACTCCTAATTTTTTCGAGCTTCTTTTCAAACTCTTCAAAATAAGCATCTAACGGATCATTTATAGGCAGATATTGTTTATTCTCTGAGTTTTCTATTATACCTGTTGTGGGATTAAAGCAATCATCAATATCTTTATAAACTCGCTTATAACTGTTATAAATATTCAAGGCATCTTCCATCCAATTATTAATCGAAGACCTATATTCTTTCTGTAAATATTCAATAATTACCTCGCCATTATTTAACCTGTTATTTTTCAATAATTGTATAAACCAGTAGGTCTCTTTATCTGAAGCATTATGCATAGAAGATTCTTCTAAATTTTGCATGCTATTTGGATACGATAAAACACCGACATAATACTTAGTAAAAAAAGCTGTAGCTAACATTTTATTATATTTCTCAAAAGCATTTTTCATATAGTCCCCTCTAAAACAACTTTTTATCAACGCCAATTCTTGTTCTAATATAGTCGGTTTGTCTATAATAGACGCGATATGTTCTGCGAATAACTCGCCAGCGTAAAGCTCCCTTTTATTTTTTTCGTAAATTTTTATAAAAACTTTAGTCTTTTTGCTAATATACATATAATAAAGCAAATCCATATCACCGAATAAGAGATGATTTTTCGGCAATTTATCTGGGAAATCTGCGATATTTATTTTGTTCTTTTTTAATATTTTATAAGCTTCTTGATATATTTTTAGATATTCACTGCTATTTGGAGGCATAGGCGTCCCATTAAAAGGATGTATCTCCGGATTACTGCGCCATCTTTCAATATCCTCAATTGTTTTTAATTTTGTCTGTTTAGTAGCTCGCGAAGCTCTCGGCGCGGTTGTAGGCTTATCTACAAATAAAAAGTCCTTATTAGGAATGCCTGTAAAATCGTAGTTGGTGAACTTATCCATATTTTTTTTAATCCATAGTAAAATTAAATTATAGACACCGTCTTTGTTTGCTGTATTAATCTGTATTTTTGAGCTATTCAACAGTCCGGGAATCTTTCCATCAGTACTGTTGTAAGTTTTTAGCATATCTAACCAAGAAATAATTTTTTCCCCATTATTTATTTGATATAAAGTATCTAATAAATTGTTAATTTCTTGCCCCTTTTTTGAAACAGACGCCATTCTATTTTATCATAACATTAAATATTCGTATGCTATTCATTATACATAATAATGTAATAAAAGCTAAAAAAAAATATTAAGTTCTCGACATAACTCTTCTGGATTTAGGAGTTTTAGTCGCTGATTTTGAAGTTTTTGTAGTGGGTTTAGGAGTTTTAGGTACGGATTTAGAAGCGGATTTAGTAGCTGATTTAGAAGCGGATTTAGTAGCTGATTTAGAAGCAGATTTGCGAGTAGGTCTGGGCTTTATTCTTACTATGTTTAATATACCTCTTTTTTCATCGTCATAATATTCTAATCGCGAAGAAAAATCAGTATTTAGGTCTTCGCTATTACTAGGTTTAGGCAATACAAATCTTTTGCCTTTGCTTTTACTCATTTATTCTATTATAATATAATATATTATTTGATGATATAATATAACAAAAAAGAAAAATAACACATATCTCTATATGTCATTTCCTTTACTATCCTTTTACAGAGCTCGCGGAGCTAACAGAGCCTTTAAGAGTTAGAGTTAGATGCTAATCTTTACATTTGTTCATTATTGAATTTCTTCCAGTCCGCATTGACAGTACGGCGATTCTTGAAAGCATAGCGCGAATCCCTCTTGCGACTAACAAGATTCTTGTCATTCTTGAGAGCTTCAATCTCATCGCGAAAGAGATTATACTTACCCGAGTTCTTCCAATTCTTCATCTTGTTGTCGTTTTTGCCTCTGACCTCTACATCATACTTTTCAAGGTTGATGGCGTCGGTTTCCTGGCTGTCGATGGAGAAATAAGCATTCATTTTGCTTCTTTAGGTATTGTGTATATATTTATTACTATATATTGCTATCAATTTTTATTTATTTTATAGTAAATCGGAACATTTTTTGCCACCACGAAGACGCAAAACCAAATGCAATGTTGACTCTTTCTGAATATTATAATCAGCAAGTGTTCTCCCGTCTTCTAATTGTTTTCCTGCGAAGATTAAACGCTGTTGATCAGGAGGAATACCTTCTTTATCTTGAATTTTACTCTTAATCATATCAATTGTATCAGAAGATTCAACTTCCAAAGTAATCGTTTTACCCGTCAGAGTTTTCACAAATATCTGCATACCTTATTATATATTATAGCAATATATATTTATATCAATTTACTGTGCCTCTATAATTATTTTGTTATCTTTGTCTTAGGCTTTGGATTCTGCGTTGGTTTAGCCAATATCTCATTATCTTTTTGTGTTTGTTTTTCAAGAGAACCCTTAGTTATCTTTGCCTTCGGCTTAGGCTTTGGTTTGGCCAATATCTCATTATCTTTTTGTGTTTGTTTTTCAAGAGAACCCTTAGTTATCTTTGTCTTCGGCTTTGGCTTAGCCAATATCTTATTATCTTTTTGTGTTTGTTTTTCAAGAGACGCTTTTGTTATCTTCGGCTTAGGCTTTGGTTTGGCCAATATCTCATTATCTTTTTGTGTTTGTTTTTCAAGAGAACCCTTAGTTATCTTTGTCTTCGGCTTTGGCTTAGCCAATATCTTATTATCTTTTTGTGTTTGTTTTTCAAGAGACGCTTTTGTTATCTTTGACTTCGGCTTTGTTCTAGCCAATATCTCGTTATCTTTTTGTGTTTGTTTTTCAAGAGACGCTTTTGTTATCTTTGTCTTTGTCTTTGGCTTAGGCTTTGGTTTAGCCAATATCTCATTATCTTTTTGTGTTAGTTTTTCAAGAGACTCTTTTGTTGTCTTTGTCTTTGGCTTTGGTTTAGCCAATATACTTGACGCTTTATTTATAAGACCCATTTTGTTTAATAACTTTCCTCCACCACCCGGACCACCCTGCTTATTATCTCTCCTTTTTTTATTTCTATAATCATATCTGTCATCAGGAGGTCTTTTAGATGATACAGAAAACGGTTGTGTAGGAGATTGTGTAGGAGATTGTGTAGGAGATTGTGTATGAGAAGGGGGGTCTTTCAACTCTGTATCCATAGAGCCCAAAGAGCCAGAAGAGTCAATAGAGCCCAAAGAGCGCGAAGAGGTTCGCTCAAATGATGCAATCATCGAGCCATCCCCTGAACTGAAGTCAGCATCAGCGTCCCCGTCTCCGTCTTCAGCATCAGCGTCCCCGTCTCCAGCGTCTCCGATGTCAGCGTCTCCGGCTTCAGAGATGCTTTCGTCATATTTATTTAGTTCTTCTACTTCCAGTTTTTTTAACACAGTATATATTTTATTTGCTACACTACCAATTATATCTTTTTGCTCAGGAGGTTCATGATTAATATATTTTATAATTTCTTCTTTAATAACTTTATCTATCAAACACATTTCTATAAATTCATCTAATTTATAATTATCTAGAGTACTTACTATACTTTTAAAATCATCTATGTCATAAAAATTATAATTATATATATTGTCACTATCTATTTCTAATCGACTTGATTCTTCTTCATATAATTCTTTTGATTCTTTTAATTTATTTTCTAATACTTGTAATTTGCTGTATCCGATAGCTCGTTTCCATAACATACGAGTCTTTACTTCAGATTTTATTTTACTTATCTCTTTACTTTTTTCTTCAATTATTCCGTCCTTAATAATAATATCTGGCTTCATATCAAACAGCGTATCTGTAATTATTCTTACAATATCCTCTGTTTTAGGTATTATATAAGGCTTATCAGGACCAGCAGGATTATCGGGACCAGCAAGATTATTAATAATTTGCATAATAATATCATCATCATCATATATCATAATCAATATCTTTTTTATTTTTTTTTGTAATTTTATTGTATCTTGAACAAGGCATGCAATATTACTAGTAGGTCTCGCTGATTGTAATGATGTATATCTTTCATCCTCATCTCTTTCATCATCATCTTTTTCATTAGCTTCTGTTATTCCATCAATTAGATCATCTATACTACTTCCTCCCCCCCTTTTTATTGCCGGTCCTCTCCTTTTTGCCGGTCCTCTCCTTTTTGTGTGTCCTCTCCTTTTTGCGTGTCCTCCCCTTTTTGCCGGTCCTCCTGTTCCCTCCCCCAAACCATCAACATCCATATCGGGCGACCGCTGTCCAGAACAAGTATCCGAATGTTCTAATGTATTTAATGGTACGTGTAGTTCAAAATCTGATAATATTTCTTTAAAATTACCTAGTATTAAATCAATAATAGCTTGGCGATCTTCCATAGAGAGAAGATTATTAGTCAAATTACTTAATACATAAATTATAACATCAATTTTATTCTTCAATACATCAAAGCCGTCAAAGAGCACTTTGAATTTATTGTTTAATTGAATAAGTTCTGAACCTTTTTTAACAAAGGATTCACAATCGTCTAAAAGTTTATACAATGGATATAAATATTTTCTTAAATCTTTCAAATTGCAATCTAAACCTTTTTTATATTTTTTTTCAAAAATAGCTATAAATTCTGCTTTTTCTTTTGCAAAACGTGTAGTAATTTCTGTATTTATTGTTGTTACTTCTTTAACTACATCAACCGCACCTTCTTCTACATCGTACATTTGCAATAAAACATCTTTCAATTCTTTCTGAATATTTGTTAATTCCGGTATTATATTTTCTACTAATATATGAGACAAATTAAAAAGTTCAAGATATTTTTTGAACAGTATTAATATCAATTTTCTTTGTTTTTTCTTATCTCCACAACATTTATGTCTATATATAAATAAAAATATAGACCTAATAAAATTATCAACTATTGTTGTAAAATCTATTTTAAATAAATTTAATAAATCATATATACATTCATACTTAGAGCAAATTACATTGGATTTAGTAAATAGTTTATGTATATCAGAATTTTTGATTTGTTTTTCAATACGGACTCTTACAAATTGTAAGTTAATAGCAAATCTTCTAAAAAAAACTTCCTTGGCAAGCATATTGTAAACATCTTTAGCATCTGCAGTATTAAAACGATACTTATTCGGATTTTCTACTATATGTTGAAATTTTGCGTAATTTAGTGTATCTTTTACTTCAGCTAATGGTAGCATTAGTATACAAAGAACACCATTATTAGTTCTTATACACCTGTGTATATTTTCACTTGTAACAACGAACCGTACGTTATCAAATAACGCCATTTGGCAAAATCCATCAATTAAAACATTATATTCAATAAGCAGATGCGACTTATTAGTATCTGTTTGTTTATTATAATAGGCAAGAAAAGTTTCTGTTTCGCGATTAATAGCTGCTACTAATTCATCCTGCTTTGGAGTATTAAAACTTGCTTTTTTTTTTCTTTCCTCCTCATTAAAAATATTTTTAGATTCTTCATAATTTTTATGCTCAGTAGTATCAAACTTAGCTAAGCTTACATCCCCGTTCAATAATTTTATATAATCTTCCAGTTTTAGATACTTTCTTCTTTCGTTTTGTAAATAAGCAATACCAGTTAATAAAGACATTAATGATGTCAATAATAGTTTAGATTGATAATTGTTCGGTTTTAAATAATCTTTTAATGATATATTTCCGGAACATTTAAAAGGGTACGATAATTTTAATGCTTGTTGTTTTGTTTCTGTTTCGGTATTAGTATAAACTAAAGTATTAGCTAAATCAAAAATCGGCGGCACGGTTTGGATCTGAGCTTGAGCCTGAGCTTGAGCCCGAACTCGAGGTTTCCTACTTGAAGTAAAAGAGTCTCCAATATCCATATCAGTACTATCACCTAAATCCTCTAAACCAAAACTCGTCGACACGGTTTGGAACTGAGCTTTCTTACTTGAAGCACCCTGGGCTCCGGTATCCATATGAGTAATATCATCTAAACTAATAGAAAGACTACATTCAGCATATCTGGTCTGATTTATTTTGCGAAAACCTTCTGGTAATTCTAATATAGGTTTTTCTCTTTTTCTTATGTAATCAATAATATAATATATATACTGTGGATATAATATGTAAATTAAATACAGTCTAATATATGTTTCAGACAATATATATACTAAGTATGTATAATGCTTACCTGTTAATATTTTATAGTTTTCTTGCATAGCATCTTGTTCCAGACCACTCTTAAATTTTGGAAATTTTTTAGATGTTTTTGTATTATAAAATTTATCAATAACACCTAAATTATAAGGAAGGTGTTCTGTGTTATCTTTTACAGCTATTTTTGCCGCTGCTGTTCTTGCCGCTGCTGCTATTGTTCTTGTTTTTGCTACTGCTGCTATTGTTCTTGCTTTTTCTGCTGCTTCTGTTTTTGCTGCTGCTGTTTTTGCTGCTGCTGTTTTTGCTGCTGCTGCTTTTTCTGCTGCTTTTTCTTCTGCTTTTTCTTCTGCTTCTGCTTGTTCTGCTTTTTCTATATTCATTTCATTGCGTTCTAAAAATGTTATAGAATCAGCACTTTCTAATGAAATATATGGATTAAAAAAACGCCTAATTTTAAGTTCGTAATTCGTCGCATCTGATGTTTGATTATAAATCTCTGAAATATATATACATTCAAGTGCAAGTCTTTTTGAATAAATATCACATTTTGATCTAAATTGATTAAAATATGTTAAAAGCCATGAATAAGACATATTACCTTCTTGATATTCCTTCTCTAAACTTTTATACGAATTTATAGGTAATTTACTTATAAAATCTTTATATTTTTCATAAGTAAAATTTTTACGCATTTCTGCAGTAGCTGTTCTTGTTTGACTAGCACCATTACAATGCAATTTTGTAATTTCTAAATAAGCCTCAAAACATCTTTTAAAATTTCGTTCTTTCTTATCATCATCAAGCAATTTATTATTATGATCACTTAAAATACTATCTACAGATGTTTTAATATCAGCTTTAAATTTTGATACTTTATCCGACAAAGATGCAGGATTCCCATCCATATAACTATCAAAAGGCGCCTGCGACTCCACCTGCGACTCCGCCGGCGACGCAGGCACCTGATTATGATCTGGAACATCAAGGTCACCAAATATATATTTTAAAATGTCGCGGTCACCATCAGCTATAATGGAAAGAAGTTCAAAATTTAGAGTTAAAAATAACATCTCTTCGCAAATATCTTGCGCGTATATCATACGCGTGTTTGTTTTCATTTTTCTAAATGGATATATCGCAACTTCATAACCACCCCCCCCTGTCATGTTCATATCAGAAGGCACATCAGGAGGCACATCAGGAGGGGTCTTATCAGAGGTCATACTAAGGGACGTACCAGATGACTTACCAGATGACTTACCAGATGACTTACCAGATGACTTACCAGATGACTTACCAGATGACTTACCAGATGACTTACCAGAGGTCATATCGGGGGTCATATCAGATGAAGTACTGACAACAATCCGGGGGGTATCTATCCGTGGGCGAGATAACGATGCATGAACATTAAACAAGGACACTTCTGCAAATCTATTCCAAGCGTCCATAAAAGCATGTTTATAAATAAGTGTATCAATCAAAATAGGGCATTTAAGTAATAATGCTATAATAAATAAATATCTGTCATTTGTTGTTAATATACAACTACTACTTTTAATAAAGTTAGCTAAGCTTTCTGTATCTTTTAACTTAATAGTATCAATAGTATTAAACACAAGATTTTCTACTATTTGATTAAAATCGCCAGAACCTTTATTTAATACAATAAATAGTAAAAATATTTTATTAGCTTGTGCGTCATTATAGTTTAACTTTTTTAATCCTTCTATAAATTCTTGTTTAAATGGATGACTGCGCTTTCTATTATTTATAAACTCACAAACTGTTCTAACTTCAAATATTTTATTATTTTCTAAAATACAATCAAAAGAAATTTTTTCCTGAAACTGTTGCGGTAGCGGTGGGGGTGGCGGCGGTAGCGGTGGCGGCGGTAGTCTTTGTATAATGGTAGTTGTAATCTGTGTTTCTTTATTTAAACTATACAAAAATTTTGATTGTTTAGGTTCTAATAATACATATTTAAAATATATACAACGAGACAGTTCGCCGCTCGGTAGACCACTACTCGTTGTCGGTGTGGCATATTGAGGATTTAAAGTATATATTAATTCACTTTGAAAACTTGTATAAAATAAATAACCAAGATTAAAAACAAATAATTCTACTCTACTATTTTCGGTTTTATCCCTTTGTCCAATGAGATAATGGTCATCGTTAGTATAATGACTTGTTTTCGCAGTATCTGCTAACTGTGCAATAAAATTTAAAGGTTTTTTACCCTTCATTTTTTCATTTATCTCATCATTTGCTGTATCGCGAGCGTAATATTTTGATTCAAATTTGTCATTAGGCAATTTTTTCGTAGCCGAAATAAGCTCTACTTCCTTTAGTAATTTATATACATCCATAGGTTTTTGTGTTACATCACAGCGTTGTCCTTGTAAATCATGATTCCTATCTTCTTCAAAAGCTCTTTGTAATTTAATTAAAAAAGCATTATCACCTATGCCTGAAATGTTACTGTGTTCTGCAAATATTTTCTGTATAGATTTACCCTTTATAAATGAATAAAATTGACTAATTAATGTTAAGAATTCATTATCAGTAGCTGCAAAATCATCAAACATCTTATCTATAAAATCTTGTGTTGTATCACCAATTTTTACATTATCAATTAAATCTCTTAAACATACAGCAAAATTTACTTTAGAAAAATTATAAGACTTACTTATACAATCGGAACCATAATTTGCACTTCCAAATATTGATGACATTTGGATTATATAGTATTACCACTAATTTATTAGTATATAATAAGTTAGGATATTATCACAAATCTTTTAATTTAATTAATAATAATCTTCAGATATACCAAATTATTCTAAGATGTTGGAAGCTATAAATATATAGACTATCCATAGCAATAATGGTAATATATATAGTGCAGCATTGGAGTTTTCGCTAAGAACAAGTAAGAATATTATGTAGGTTATTAGAATGTAAATTATATTTAGGAATTCAATTTGGTTACGATTCTTTCCGAGAGTTATGAAAGGATATGTCAATGTATATATTATGATTATTATAATAGCAACAGAAGATATATTATTCCGCATTAAATAATAAGAATATCCCAAGAAGCCTATCAATATCGTCCATATACCTAATATGAAGTATTCTCTCGACTCTCTGGGAATATCAGAAGAATAGTCCTCTTCTAATAAAATATTATTGTATTTCATATAAAAGTTAATAGATATCAATAAGATTACAGGGATAAGTATAGATAAATATAATACAATATTCATTTAATATTATATAATAAAAAATATTAAGTTAATAGCTTTTTCTTATTAATTTCGCCCGGATTCCACGAAACATATATCATATTAACATTTGGTTCGGGAAGTATTTGAACGAAGAAGCCATTATTTCTCAAAGATTCTACTATGTATTTTACACAGTCTTCTATTTTATATAGCGGTTTGCCGTATATATAATACGGTATCTCATAAAATATATTCATTCCGCCAATAGTCGCCGTATTCTTAATCTTCTTATGACATATATTAATTATACTATCAAATGTGACATATTTTGAAAGCTCCTTCTTGTCCTTCAATGTATATAGTTCTGCTAATGATATTTTAGGAGGCATTGGTTTAATATTTATATATATTTTTTATATAATCATATATATTCATATATATTCATATATATTCATATATATTTACCGATAGTTTATAATTCCTTGATTTCATTTTTCTCTAATTCGTAAGATGATAACATATTGAGGTTCGTGTATTTCGCTTCTTTATTAACATCCAACTTGACATTCTTGAGACCGGTTCTAAAAAGCTGATTGATAGCATCGGCTTCAAGGGCATAATTATAATATTTTAAGTCGCCCATCTTAACAATTCCCGAAATATCAGTGGGATTATCAATATTATATTTCTCATCATATTTAATAAAATTCATATCTAAATAGGGCAGGTTCTTTTCTATTATATTACTTGCTTCTCCTGATGTTTTACGACCAGGACTTTTTGCACTGTAATTCATATCAAAAACCGGGTTGATATAAAGGGGCGAATTGTTATTTTTAAATGTAGCCGAATATATATCTTGGTTGCTACCATATATGGTCTCTAATTTATTTTCAAATATGAGCAAACCATTAATATATATTCGGCATATAGCGCGATTTTTAGTTAAAATATTATTATTGTCCGCAATTTCCTTCATTACAATTGTAACCATAAACCATTTATTACTGAACTCTATATCATAGACGCCTATCATATTTTTATTTCTATCCCACCAAGGCTTATTGTTGTCTATGCTATCACAGCGATTATATTTGGAATTATTTTGATATGAATCAGGCGATAATATATTGTTGTAATCTACAGCCAAATTTTTACCATCGGCACTTAATCTTACGAGCGGATTTTTTGTAAGTAATACAGGGTGTTTTATTGATGTATTATCCGTACTTTTATACATACAATTATAATTAAAATCATTATTGTAATAAAACTGCTTTTCGCCTTTTAGAAACAATAATATATCTTTATTACTATCGTTTTTCAACTGCGTTATTCTTCCCTGATCTACATATAACCAAAAGTTATAAGTATATTCAGCACCACCTTGCTGATTTATAGAAGGCGATATATCTCTGTATTTTTCGTGCGCTCTGTTCTTCGTATTATATTTCAATTCTCTTATATCATTAAAATCTATGATGCCGTTAAATATCTCAGTCTCCTTTCTAATATCATTATTACCTTTAAACATATGATGTAATTCAATAAGGTATATATTATAGGCGACATATCCCATTAACAATAATATTATTAATGCTATAATAACTTGGGTTACAGGGTTATACTCCATAATTTGTTTATCTCTATCTATTTAAAATATGGAAATAAAAATAATAATTTTATCGGTTAATTGCGTTTATCCGTTTATCCGATTATTTTGATTATTGTTCTAAAGCATCGGAACCTTTAATTTTATATATGGGGTTTCTTATTCCGTATGCCGATAATCCCATAGAAGCTAAGACCCCTTTCATCGGTCCGGCGCTATACTCTTTATATATGTCGTTTCTATTCATATCATAATTGAATATGCTGAACTTGCTTATTAAACCCGAAAATCCATAAGTTGTGCTACCAACCTTATCGCCTCCAATATGTAGCTCGCCCTCATTATTTAAGTTTAATTTACTGATATTTAGATAATTCGAAGGCTTGTAATAATCGCGTCCGTTATTAACATTGTTTTTATCTTGTACGGTTTGGTTATTTTCAGTTTTTGAATAGTTGCCATCTATAAATACATTGATAGTGCCGCCACCGATATCATTTATTACAATACCGACATGTACCCATCTTTGTAAAGGTATATATTCTATCTCTATACCTGTTACTGCACCGGTTCTATTATCAATCATGAAATTTGATTCGCTCGAATCAAACTTTAGATCAGTTCTATCATCTTTATTCATCGGAAATCTTACTTGTAGCTTATTTTTATCATCTTTTAATCTAATATATATCGTTGAATCTTTGACTTCATAATCGCTTCCCGCATTTTTCTTCGCTATATGAGCGACATGTCTATATGTACCGCCTGCAGCACCGATATCAAAGATATATATCCAGAAACAATATGTTCTTTTGTTCCCGTTTCCGCTTTCTAATTTTTGCGTGAATGGGTATACTCTGTGTTCAGTGCATATTATCGGCATTTCAGTTCCCGGTATTAGTATTTTTTGCTGATTTATAACTGTGTCTGTTATAATATAATACAAGATATAGCATACGAATGCTGCGATAACAAGAAGGACGACTATTAAATATAGTGAACTTGAGCTGTCGGACATAGCGTTCATTATAGCATCCTTGGTATTTTCCACTGATATATTACTTACAGCCGTAGATACTATTTGAGTACTCGCAGATATAGCCTCAGACCCTTTATTTACTACTCCGTTATTCATTATACCTTCCTTAGAACTGCTTACAAAATCAGATAAGCTATCTTTGACATTATCAAGAACACCCTTGTTAGCTTCAGCAACTACCCCGCTCATATTTATTTGATTATCTATTTAAAGGAAATAAATTTTCTATTGCATAAATTAATATGATAGTTTGAAACTTGATATAAAGGAAAATTATTGCATTTATAGGTTTGCTTAATATTCTTCTTTTGCAAAGATAAATAGCTTAGCATTTTAGTGAATTTACCTATGTTTGATACAGCGCCCTTTTTGTATTTTAATAATGATAAATAATAAACATTTGATGCAAATATGGTAATACATGCCTCGTTATTGTTTTTAAACATATAATAATCATATAGACACATAACCTCTATAAAGTTATTGTAATACTCTATTTTATTTTTTAGCGATATTTTGCGATTTTCCAATTCTATTATAATATTTTCGTGAAATTTGAGGGGTATCATCCACGGATCCTTATTAATTATGCGGATAACCTGATTCCTGTCAAATATATTCAAGTATAATATATTAATATCACAATCATTCTCTATGTGCTCTTCGTATAATATCTCATTGCTATCTTTTTTAACATCGCAGAATATCTTCTCCATATTCCCATTAGAAATCTTATATAAATGCTCTAACTGTTTCTTAGAATGCAGATCAGTATGACCGTCATCGTGTATCATACCTATTACATCTTCTTTCGTGGGAACGACAATGTCATATATCTTACAGTTTTTCTTAATATCTCCTATCTTTTTAATAATCTCGTTATTAGATATACATATTATAGGGATATTTTTAATTTTACCATCAGTTAATATTTTTAGAAGCGTAGTATTAATAGTTTTATCCGATATATAGATACAATCAAAATTATCAATTACAATTACCTTGTTTCTTATGTTCCCAGTTAATACCTGTAATAGCGAGGATGTCGCGCTTTTAAAAATGACATCATTCAATTGCTCCGAATTAAAGCAATTATTATTGTTAATATTTATAATCTCATAATTTAAATAGTCGCATATTTTATTTATAGAATATGTTTTACCTACACAAGTTTTACCCGTAACTATAATACAGCTGTCCGTAGAAATCTTCTTTTTATAATTAAAATCGCGCAGCCACGATATTATGCTACTATATATCTCCTTATTACCACACAATCCCTTCATAATTTCATCGCCTCTGTTCCGGTCATCGCCCGGCCCTTCACAATTTAACTCATGAATTACAAGATTGTTCTGAGTATTATTCGCATCTTTCTTCCTAATTTTATTATTCTTCTTAATATCCTTCGCATTATTCATATAATTATTATATATTTTAAGTATTAAGTATTAAGTATTAAGTATTATGTATTATGTATAAATACATTCAATTATTAATACAGCGATAAATAATATCAAAGCTAAAATAGGCAAGAATAAAATCACCGGCATTATAGTAGTTTTATCATTATTGTAATAACCGAAGGATTTCATTTCGCCGTTAGAATTAAACATTAAGCTTGGTTGCGTAGTAAATATTAATATTACAATTAGCAAATATATAGATAGCGTTATTAATTTTCTAGAAAACATTCTTTATCTACTATTTTAATAAGGAAAGAAAAAAATGAAATATTTATTAATAACCATTCTGATATTATTATCACTAATAACCATTTATTTAATATACATATCATATATTAAAAGTTGCAAAGAGAAGTTCACAGTATACAAAACAGTATATATTAGCGATAACATAGATAACCTCAACGACCGCGATATAATCTCAAATTCAAGCGGAGCCGACCGAGCAGACATGAAGACAAGCGGGACAAGCACGGCAAGCGGGACAAGCGCAGCAAGCAAAGAAAAAAATGCTACATTTGCTATATCAAGTGATGTCATGGTAAAATCTATAGATTATATGAAAAGGAATAATAAGATTACGAGAGATATATTGGGAGTAAGTACAGATGATTATAAATTGCTAATAGATCCCTATATAAATAAGTATATCTTGAATAACAAATTAAGTAATACTGAGGTATTTAAGGACGGTATATTTATATGTATGAGCCCTACCAGATTTGGTATAGAGCAATGTATTTGGGACTTTACGAATAAGGTAGTCGCATATGTTTATATGAGCGATTATCTATTTATTCAAGCGCTTATTAAAGCATATAGACAAGATATAAAAAGTATACGATTGCGTAAAATTAAATTAGAAGATTTAAATAGCACAAATAAACAGTTTGATTATTTATTTACATATGTTGTTATTGGTAGCGAATATATGGAAAAATTGAAATATTCCAAATATTTTATAAGCGGTCTCAAGGATATGGATATATCCAGGATAAAAGTATTTTATCCAGTAATTAAAGCGAACTACGAAAGCGTCCGATTTTATTTTAATAAAGATACCGAAAATACCTCTTATGATTTATATTTAAGCAATGATAAAATGCTCCTGCCTATTATGAACTATGATATAGTAAATAACATAGAAAACTTCATAACGAGATTAGAAATGCCTAAAGATTATTTGGAAGCCATAGACGAATCCTATGAAGGCGACGGCGGCAGCGGAAGCAGCGGTAGCAGCGGTAATTACGGATGTTATGGAAATAACAAAATAGTCAATAAGTTTGAATGTGATTCTTATTATACTAAGGAGGGGAATCCTAAAGATTATTACAGTATCTGGGATAAAAAATGTGCGACAAACGAAGAATGCCCTTATTATAAGAAAAATACAAGATATGAAAATAGCAGAGGCGGTTGTATTAACGGAAATTGCGAGTTTCCGGTAGGTGTCAAAAAGATAGGCTATACCAAATATAACGATGAAGATTATAATAGAGCTCTATGTTATAATTGCCAAGATACGACAGATTTAAGTTGTTGCGCAAATATTAAAGAATTACAAGATAAAAATGCTAATGCTAATGATGTAGTAATAAATAACGATTATGTATTTGAAAACGATAGAGAGGATAGAAAGAAAAATAATTTAAATACAATAATTTCCTTATTAGATTATAGAAGCATATAAAATATGAAAGATACTAATATTATATTCATATATAATTTTATATCTATTTTTATAATAATTATCATATATTTTTTAGTTATCCATCGGTATCTATTAAATGATATAGGATACAGTAATAATACAGGAAATGAGTATTTTAGTATGAAAGATCCTGATATTCATTATAATAACAAGTTCAAATATATGCCTTCAAATACGAGAATTATGTATGAAAATACCGGGACATATCCTTGGAACAGGCATATAATAAACTCAAGCATTCCCTATGATGTTAATGTTAAAAAGGAGGCGATTAATGTATATTATTATGAATATGATAATGCTACATATAACGAAAAATTAAAAGAGGTTTTTAAAAATACTTGCGAGGAGTTAATAATAGCAGTAGAAGGTAATAAGTGGAGCAAATGGCAAAACCCGAAAATGATTAGAGATGATGATAATAAAATTAAGATATTGCTCAAATATTACCAGGGAATCTACGATTTTATCTATAATAAATTGAATACTAACAGTATTATGGATTTGCCTGGCGAAAGTATTAAAAATAATATTCAGATTGTCCACGACATTATGAATAATTATAGGCAACACAGCGAATATCCCGAATATTTTATGTTTGATATTGACATGATTTTATATAGAGCCGGTAAGTTTCAAGGAAAACATATCAAGGCTATAGCTATTACAAATGGTGTCACAATAAACATCATATTAATAAAAATAATAGGGGTAATATCCGAGGATAATATCGTTCTGTTCCCTTACAAAGGGTACGATGTCAATACTAATAAAAATAATAACTTTAATCAATTCGTCCCTATGAAATATGGTATGGTTGATAATGATACCAAAAATAGCAGAAAAAATACATTTGATGTTAGCGATACCTATTTAGACAAAGAGCTCGAAGATATTATGTATAAGAAATTATTAGAAGAAAATATACCCGAAGATGTGGATATCAGCAACAATAACTTCATAGCCTCCGCTGCCGAACTCAAGGCGAGCACAAAAGACAGATGTCGCCTATAAAGCTCTTGCGATTCCTCGCGATTCCTTGCTATTATTTATATGCCCGAGGATATGCATAGATTCTGTTATATTGATATGGTGGTATAGTATATGTAATGTTAGTATTTATGCTGCTGCTACCGCCGCTGCTACTGCTGCCTCCAGCATTTATTTTTGTATTAGCGCTGACTTCGGTATCTTCATCATCACTATTGTAGTAAAAAAGGCTCTTTATAAAACGATTCATCATTTTTATTTTTCTATGTTATATATCGCTTATACATTTATATATATATTTATATTGCATTAGTAGATAAATGGATATTGATAAATCTCTAAAAATTATTCAGGCTAATATAAGGCGTAAGATGTTGCGAAGGAAATCATCTTCATCTAAGAAATCATCTTCAAAATCAGTATTTGTCGAGGATTATATTAAGAGTAGCTTAGCGAATAGCTCGGTGATAGCTAATGCTAATAAAATATCTAAGTTCTTAAAAAGCAAATTGATAGTTGATAAATATACCCTCGATAATCGCGTCGCATATTTTAATTATATTAGAAAGAAATTGGAAAAGATTAAGGGCGACGATTGTTTGGATAGAAAAAAGTATTCTCAAGTCGACGGATATACTGTTCGCAACATATTAAATTTAGAGAAGAAAATAAGCAGTAATAATTTTGGCGGCGAAATTTATAGGACTTCTGTAAAGAATGCCGTTGGTGTTTTTCCAATAGCAAGTAAGATCATGAATAAGTCCGATGATAATTTATATGAAGTTAAATTGATGTCTGATATTACACACGATATAATAAGAAAGAAAATCTCCAAGCATTTTCTAATCATG
>Ga0209617_10000220_pt1 | contig 23954 bp, 24 predicted proteins | sample LakEriepJuly2011_2_FD_187459 | JGI IMG/M metagenome (GOLD analysis project Ga0209617, IMG submission 187459) | Freshwater microbial communities from dead zone in Lake Erie, Canada - CCB epilimnion July 2011 (SPAdes) (version 2) | ecosystem: Environmental > Aquatic > Freshwater > Lentic >...
AATTTTATAAAAAAGAAACGGAGTCTAAGAGAAATATACAAATGAATATCACGCAAGAAGATTGGGATAAATTAACACGGCTGCCGTGTTATCTTTGTGGTTATCGGGATCCTAAAGGTATTGGTCTTGATCGTGTTGATAATACAAAAAGATCATATGACATTGATAATATTAAACCGTGTTGCGGAACTTGTAATAACTTGAAGAAAGATTTATCACTAGATATTATTTTGGAGAAGGCGAAAGCAATATCTGAGTTATGGAAGGATACAACGGCATTTGAAACTTTACCAAGAATGAAAAATCCTATGAGAGAGGCCAAACGGAAAAATATAATTATTGAAAAGAATAGAACGCACTGGCAATCCAAAGGTGTGTATTATGATATATTAAGTAATGGAAACTACTTTTATGAATCTGTAAAAGAGCAAATTACCGATACTGAGTATAAAACATTAAAAAGTACAGTTATGTTTGAAACGGCGGAAAATGCTCTCAAATATATAAAGGAACTATTGTACAAATTGAATATTAGAAGAAAAAACAAATAAGTAATCTTTATTTTTATATACAACAATAATCTGGTGTTATTTGCCTAAAAATATTTTACCATTTTTTGTTGGGAAAAGAACGCAGATTACGCTTATAAACATACTATTTACTTATATCTGCTTTTGTAAAATTAAGTTTGTATATTTCGTCATTTTGTATGTAATTTAATTTTTGAATTAAATAATCATCAGGTTCACCATATTCCATAAATTTAGACTTCTTGCTTTTTCCATCTCCGCATATTCTCATTTCTTTATATTCAACATTGGGAATCTTATAAATATCAATAACCCTAAATTGCCCCTCATATGAAAATCAGTTCATCGCCAGCGTAACTGCTTTTTTGTACCAAGTAAACATGATACGACATTTCTTGGCGATTTTATAAATTTCTGCAAAGAAATCTTTCCACGTGCTTGTTTTAGTATAGATAGGCATTAACAATTTTTCTAAATTATTTGGAAAATAAAAAAAAGAGGCTTGGGAGAATCAAATCCTGCTTTTGCCTTAGTATAGGCTTCTTCTGCAGAAGGTGTAAGAAGTTTAGCGCCAAAATGTCTTTCGTACCACGTTGATTAATGAAACCCTAATTCGTATAACGCCAAAGATATGCCAAATGTTTTACCGTCATCTAAATAACAAGTAAACACGGATGCATCGTCTAATTCTAATAATTTTACATGGGGAGCAATTTGTTTAACGACGGTAAATGCTAAATTTACCATCGTTATTGTGTTTATACCGCTAATAATTTTATCATTTATTTCACAACTACAACACCAAGCGTTTTGACATTTTCAAGGCGTCCAGTAGTTGAGTCATTTGATATTTTTATGAATACACATGTATTTTTACCACCGATGCTAATTAATTTACCTATTGGTTTTTGTTCACGGGTATTTATATTTATGTATATATCATCGTTGATTATAGCCTTAAAAATACCCGCTTTGGTTTTAAGAAATCGGGTAGATATTCCTATTATAGTATAAGATACAATCTTAAGGTATAAAATAGGACATCAACTGCCTTTTTATTTTTTTTGAACCTTCTGCTAATTTTTCTTTCGCTACTTCATGGAGATTAGGAAATCATATAATTCCATAATAGAAATGACCCATTACTCTCAAACTCAACTATATCAAATGCTATTTATCGACATAGGAAATAAATTCCATCAAATAGATCTGTGAAGAATTTATTTCTTATAGGGTAATCTGGATTGTGTGTTATTTACCTAAATTAGTTTGCGCCCAATTAAAATGGAGGCAGGTTTAACTAGCCCAGGAGAGAGGGTTCCAGTGGGAGTGGGGGTCCTTGTTTCAAACCCACTTGTTGTTCCGGAACTACCACCACCACCCGTAGACATGAGAGGGTTAGGTGTCCTGGCACTACCCCCACCCGAGGATCTCCCTAGTTTAGCTCGGGCTGCGGACTCAAGCACAGCTGCTGTGGAGGGGTTGGGTTTAACCACCGGTTTATTATTTACAAATGGAGGATAGTCTATATAAATTTCCGGGTTATTAGTGTTTTTCATATCTAATTCACTTGGTATTAAATCAGTATTTAACTTGGGAGGATTTACAAAAAACCTTTTATGTAAATATGTACACTCAAAAATGTTAGGTATTACTACATCTTTATGTATTCTAGTTCCACGACAATTGTTTCCGTGAAAATGAACCAGAATATGATTTTTATTTATTTTATTAAAAACATCTATTTCTTTATTTGAAAAAGGCCTGTGAAATTCCATTACTATTTGGTCAAACTTATTAATTTGTTCGTCGTTTAAACTTTTTATCCATGGTATTTCCCCACCTTCAATATCCATTTTTACAAAAATATTCTCATTTGTATTTATTAAATCATGTAAATTTGTAAGTTGTTCAGTGTTATCAGATCCAATATTTTTCTTTATAAAAGTAATATTACTATTTTCTTTTGGAATTTTATTTATTGTTCCGTCAAAAGCAAAGCATTTTATATTGTACTTTTTCACAAAATGTTCTTCAAATGAAATATCATTTTTAATACCACCAGCTAATATGACTTGGTATTTAATGTCCGGGACATCTGCTATTATGTAACCGCCGTCACCATCTTTACCAAGACGCAATTTAGGGTAAGGGCATTCATAGACCGTTAATACAGACGGGTCCATATATAATAGTTTTTAAAAAAAAAATCGTCGATTTAAACCCTTGAAGATTTAAAATGCCGGTTTATATAAAAACTATATAAAGATTTATTTATAATTATTAATAGTAATGAACGGTAATAGTTCTGTTGTGATTTGCTCCATCTGTACAGGTTTCCGGTTATAAAAACCATTAGGCTTATACATTTTAAGAGATGTTTAAAAACTAATCAGTTATGGTAGACGCCATAACATAACCATAATTTACATATTCCTGTAATGGATAAACCTTTTAGATAGCCTTTACCGGCATTTTAAATCTTCAAGGGTGTAAACCAACAAACATTGCAAAGATAATGTATTCTGATTGAGATACTTACAATTATCAAACACAAATTGGTGGAAAATATAGTTTAAGAACAATAGATAGATGCTATGTATCTGATTATTTATATAAAAGGGGATTATATTATACATCAACTGAGTTTGCCCTTACATGCTCATTTGAAAAGGCGGAACCATTCAATAAAAAATATTCAAGGATGATTACTCCAAAGGAGTGTAAGTAGTTCTTCTCTTGTATTTTCCATATTGATTTCTCAACTACCTTCTTAATGTCTGTGTAAAATGTTGGCCTACCCTTTTTGATATTATATTTCAATTGACTAAAAGTTCTTATCGGTCAGTATGAAATTTAGTTGCCATACAAGGCAACTAAATTTCATACTGACCGGTAAGTCATTTTTTATATGTGAATAGTTTTAACTTTTCTGGTACTTATAAAGGATACTGCTCCTGGTTTATCACAATGAATAAGATTATTGATTGTACAATAATTCACACCAATGTGTTTAAATTTATATTTGCTATTATCTTTCACTAAGTTTGCTGCAATATCAATTTCTATTGAATTGCAATCGCCTTTACATATAACAACATGACATGATGGAAATTTCTCTAAGTGAAACCAAGTCCAGTTTGCTTCGCTATCTTTTATCAGTTGCGTATTATCTTTTGCAGAAGTTCCTACACGATATATAACATCGTTTATTATAAATTCTTTCATTTATCAAAGCCTTTTATAATATATTATTTCAATTTTATTACCATGAAGTACCGAAGTTAATTGTTCCCCAAAAAAGAGAGAGAGGGAATTAACTCCGGTACTTAACGGTATATAAAGAATAGCCGTTTATAAACTAAAATATGGATACAGTATATTATACGCGTAAATGTACTAGTTGTCTAAATAAAGTACGTATTGCTATATGTATAACAACTAATCCTAAATCGTGGGTATTATGTCCACATTGTAAAACACCTATAAGGATTTGGCGTTAAGAAGCGAAGAAAAATCAAATATATTTTTATTATACCATGAAGTACCACAGTTAGTTGCCCCCCAAAAAGAGGGGAGCAACTAACTGTGGTACTTTTATAGCAGATGTCGTACAAATTTAGTTGCCTTTAAAGGCAACTAAATTTGATACCGAACGGTATTTTATTAAATAAGCATTTTTTATTTATAATATGATTATAATCGCATTATGATTAAAATATATTAACTTTATATCTAAACTCTACAACTCTAATATTTCTTGTTATGGCCATTGCGTTTGCTTTTAGTGCGCTTATTTTTAGCCGAACGTTTTGTCTTTAAACTTCTGCCTCCAATTTTTTGTGTATAAATATTTCCAGACCAGTTTTCTACAGCATTCACAGTCGGTCCCTTGCGCCCATTACAACTAGAGTTTACAACAGGCCCTGTACGAACTCCTGCATTCCATAGGGCTTCATTTACAGTTTGTGCTTTACAGGATCTAATAAGTTCGGGGTGACCGGGATATTGGTTTTTACATTGATTTGCCTCTGCCAGTTTATCTTCAAAAGCCTTGAGTGCCATTAAGCCAGAAGACCCCTTATGTTTCAAACTTTGACGCGTAGATGAAACAAGACTCATTAATGCGGAATGAGAACCACACGCTTGAACTGGCATTATATATTATAAATGTATATTTTATATTTATTCATATATCCTGTCATAACTGTAAAAATTATCATTATTATTTGAATAAATCTTATTTAGTATGTATGGTAAAAACAAAGGTGTGCCAAAACTTGCGCATAAATGTATGCATCCACTGATCCGTTCATCCATATACGCACTTGTTTTTTTAGGGATAAATATACATGTTTTATGAAAAAAGCAATCAATGAGTTGTATTGTTGAAATACGTTCACAAAATATCAGATTTGAATATGCTTGATGTGTTTCATAGCGTTTACTTATATATAAGCATTTAATATCTTGTTTTTCTAATAATGTATTGAGTACTTCTAAATCAAGATGCTCTTGCCAACCAGTAACAAAAAAATTAACATCTGGATAAAAAGATGACGATTGAGGCTTTTGCATAGTAAGATTAAATTTATACGGAATTAATTCACAATTTTTAATAAAAGGACAAATAGTTAGATTATACATATTTTTATATAAACATATTTTATCAGACTGATGAACTAAACAAAAATTTTTATGTGCAGAATCTATGTTCGGTTTATAATCTGTACTTGTTAAATAAAACATTGTATCATACATACCGGTAATTTCGTGTATCTGATTCAGTTTAACTGTATTTTTATAATTAATTTTAAAAAAACAAAACCATTCTTTACTAATAATATCATTGTTATAAAGTAAAACATCAATTTGCTTACAATCATATTTTTTTGCTAAAAAATCTATAGACATACCAATACACTCGGCATGTTGCTTTGTATATTGTACAATGGAACACCGCATTAACAAATATAAGTTTATTTTATTTATGTGGATACCGGTCGAACAAATTTAGTTGCCCTTAAAGGCAACTAAATTTGTTACTGGCCGGTAGATAATTGCCAATGTCTGTCCCAATGGAATATTGTTTTTTGATATTCTGAATCCATTACATTAAATTTAGAGATCATTTTTGTAGAAAATTCTCTTATTGACGACCCATATATCCAGAACCCCCATTCGCTTTGAAAAGAAGGGATATATGTATGATATGCTTTACCATTTTCAAATCCTACATCAAATGCTCCTTTTATAATAAAATCCAGTCCGGGTTGACGACCATATCCTGGTTCAACAGGACCTGTATGGGTTACTATAATTCCATCAGAACTTGATACATTTTTTATTAGAGTCCAAAATAAACTACCATATAAAGAATTATTCACTAAAGGATCTGGATCTGGTAAATCAATAATAATACAATTATATTTTGTACCGGTACAATTTTCTAAGAAGACCATAATATCCTGTGCATAAAATTTGACGGATTCATTTGTTGAATAAATTTTAGGTTCTGCATATTGTAAATGTTCTTTACAAACATTAACCAATTTTTTATCAATATCAACCCAATCTATATTCTTAATTTTTCTCTTCCATTTTAAAACTTCACGAACAGTTGCTCCTTCAGCGCCACCGATTACCAATATATTATTTTCATCACCTTTTAATGAATTTAGAGCAGGATGAACTAGAGTTTCATGGTATATTTTTTCATCATATGAACAAGATTGTAATTCTTTATCTAGAAATAACATTCGACCATAATCAGGATTATCTATGATAACGGTGTGAGCATAATCTGTATTTTCAGAAAATATACATTTCGAAACAGCATAACGTGTAGTACTGTGTTGAACAGGGGCACACTCTTCATAATATCCCTGTTCTGTAATTTCAGTAGTAGTTTGTATCATTTTTATTTTTAACAAAATAAAAATAAAAATGATTATTTCAAATTTATGATTTATACCGGTCAGTAACAAATTTAGTTGCCCTACAAGGCAACTAAATTTGTAAGACTTCTTGCTACTACATGACCCAACTTATAAATAGTCTTCGGTGTCAGAAATACTAGGGGAATTTGGCAATACTATATTACGCGCATATTCAGGGCCGTTCATGTCACATTTGAAATAATTTTCAGCCAACATTTTAGTAGTTTCGTCTTTAGGAGAAACATTACTTAGATTAGAAATAAGCATACGAAATTCACTTCCGTTCAGTCCTTTTAAAGGTTCTATTGTTTTCCGTGCGTATGCGTCACATAGCATATTATAAGAAACAAAACAACATTCGTCATTCTTATCATGTATTAATCTTGTACAAATACCAAGAATATCATGTTCAGATAAATTAATTTCAAATAACCGACAATCATTATTCTCTAAATGATGTCCTTTGTGTATTAATCGGAATTTATAAGCCGGTATATCCATGGCTATAGCGAGTTTTCTTTTCAAATCTCCAATTCTTTCATTATTAATATCCACAGGTGCAACAAACATTTTGTCGGGCATGACTCTTGCACGAATATGTACAATCCTTGGCTGTTTAGGTCCATAAATAACATTGCGAAAAGGTATGCGGTTTTCAGATTTGCATAATGACAAACGTATTTTATTGTCTAATATTTTTAATTCTGTCATGGGGGCGCCTTCACGTTTTCTAGTATTTCGATATTCTATTAGATGATTCATTCTAATTTAGGTTCGCTCTTATTATATAAAATATTATTTTTGTTTTTAAATAATAAACATGAAAATTTGAACAATAAAATAAAAACAAACTAGAACAAAAAACATCATGGCTTCTGAAATAAGTATTACACAAGGATTAGCCGAACTTAAACTTCTTGACAAGCGTATCAGGAAGTTGGTCACAGGCTTTTCGGGAAAATCAACTAATAAATGGGATTCGGATACAGATGACTGTTTTCAGTTTATAGATATAAAAACGAAAACCCACCCCGTTGAGAATGAACAACTCAAGCGCACTGCAGAGTCAAATTACCAGTCGTTCTGTGACTTGGTAAAACGTCATAATACCATAAAATGTGCTATAATAAAAAAGAATGCAGAAACATCTGTGAAAATCGGCTCTTGGACAGGCACAGTAGCCGAAGCAATAGAACATAAATCAAGTATATTATATAAAGAATCTCTAATAGAGCAAATGAAAAAACAATCTCTAAAAGCCCACACTAAATACGAAGAGGAGCAAAAAGAACTGAACAGACGTCTGGATCAACTTCTTTCATCTGAAATGGGCAAAGACATTCGTACAAATCCAGAAACGGTAAATGCTCTTACATCCTCTTTTCAAGAAAATAATAAAGTAACTATCGTAGACCCATTGAACTCCAAAAAACTCATAGAAGACTTAGAGGCAGAAGTTGAGTCTTTTCGTACAAATGTTGATTGGGTTTTGTCAGAAATCAATGGACGTACAATGATAACGGTATAAAGTATTTATTTGCCTTGTGTAGCGAACAGTAAATTGACCGTTTGAGCATACGTTAATGTTCACAAATATTTATTTACGACTACTGGATGTTTGTGGTCAAAAAACTTCAACGAAAATAAATATCAGAATGTAAAAATCACATTTATTCGCATATATTCTATGCGGATATCACATCATATATCAAAATCCCCAAATTTGCGCATATTTTGGTCAAATAATAAATCATAAAGACTAACTCATAACTATCTTTAAAATCCAGGGTAAAGGTTTGGGAAATGTCAAATCCCCGCGTACCTCCTGGCTACTACACAAGGCTTTTTTATTTTAGTCTATTCGACACATCTAAATAATGCCTTCTACATAATGGTAAATAAGATGTATCATCTCCTACATTGGGGACTCCATCTTTTGTCACATCTAATACTTTTTTTGATTTGGCACAACTAAATCGTGCAGGATTCCCATTACCACACATCATACATAAAGCAGTTAATATTTTAACTTTGTCTGCTAAAGGTACAAGTTGTAATATTTTCCCAAAAGGCTTTCTATGGGCATCACCGTCAAGTCCAACAACAATTAAATCCTTTCCCATGTCTTCTACAACTTTTAAAGTAAATTCTACCAAATCGTCAAAGAACTGGCCCTCATCAATAATAATCAAATTTGCCTTTTGGAAATCATCTCTACCAAATAAATTACATAATAAATCACATGCTATAGCGGAACAACGATGTTTATCATGATTAATAACTTCTGCTCCCACATCGGACATAGTTAGATAACGTACGTCTATAGAATGTTTTATAACTAACACCGTTTGACCTATTGCCGCCCGCCTCTTAACAATAGACTGAAGTTCGGAAGACTTCCCCGCAAACATTGGTCCCATGATTAATTCAAGACTCATTTTAAATAAGTTAAAGAGAATACAACATAAATCATTTTTTTAACGAATATCTTCAATAAGTTGAAATCAGAACGCAAACAAAAGCACTTTAAAAAAGCGCTAAATAAACAGATAGCGTTAATGCCCTATTTACAAAATTCAAGCGAATCCGAAACAATTGTTGGAATTCAGTTGGGTGTGTTTAGTCCAGAAGAGGTGACAAGACGTTCTGTTGTTGAAATTACAAGTCCGCAAGTAACTGAAGGAAAAATCGGCGGATTATTTGATCCCCGGATGGGTGTGTTGGAAAATGGGAAACTGTGTAGAAGTTGTGGCCTCAATAATCACAATTGTCCTGGACATTTTGGACATTATGTATTATCGCGCCCAGTATACTATATTCAGTATTTCAAGACCGTAATGAAAATCTTGCGGTGTGTGTGTATTAAATGTGGAAAACTTCGTATTGATAAAAATCGTTACAAAAATTTGCTAAGACTCAAAGGTGAGTCCAGATGGAAACAGGTTCTAGAACTTTGTAGTAATATTAAGCGTTGTGGCGAAGATATTGAAGACGGTTGTGGAGCGCGTCAACCTTCTAAATATCGTGACGAAGACATATGTCGTATTATGGCCGAGTGGAAATTAGCAGACATTGAGATGGATGGCACAAATATTCCCACTGAACTGGGTACTAGTATAAAAGACGGTATAATTGAACGTTATTTAGAACCAGAATATGTATACCGTATTCTTCGTCGCATTAGTGACGAAGATGTGGATTTCATGGGGTTTAATCGGTTTTGGTGTAGACCAGATTGGATGATGTGTACGGTTTTACCGATTCCCCCACCTCAAGTGCGCCCTAGTGTAGTTCAAGACAACAACCAACGTTCTGAAGATGATTTGACTCAAAAACTTATTGATATTATCAAAACAAACATAAATTTACAACAAAAAATCACCACAAACGCAAAGAAGAAGGCTATTGATGAATGGACAAATGTTCTCCAATATCATGTTGCCACACTGATTGATAATGAGATTCCAGGTATTGCTCCTTCGGCACAACGATCCGGTCGCCCACTTAAATCTCTACAACAGCGTCTTGGTTCAAAAGAAGGTCGTATTCGTAATAACTTACAAGGCAAACGTGTTGAATATTCCGCACGTTCTGTTATTACACCGGATCCCAATATTTCCGTTGCCGAATTGGGAGTTCCACTCAAAATTGCCATGAATTTGACTCATCCTGAACGTGTCACAAGTCTGAATATACAACGGATGTATGCTCTAATTCAAAATGGCCCCGATCGTTATCCAGGGGCAAAAACAATTATAAGGGCAACAGATGGTCGTATTATTTCCTTAAAACATGTAGTTGCGAAGGATATTGAACTATATCCTGGGGATATTGTGAATCGTCATATTATGGACGGTGACGATGTACTTTTCAATAGGCAACCTTCACTTCACAGAATGTCTATGATGGGTCACAAAGCGAAGGTTTTACCTTATAACACATTTCGTCTCAATGTATCTGTTACTGCTCCATATAATGCAGATTTTGACGGCGATGAAATGAATGCTCATATACCACAATCTATAGAGGGTGCTATAGAACTCAGGGAAATAGCGGCAGTACCACTTCAAATTGTTGGTCCCAGGGAATCAAAGCCCATTGTTTCTGTAGTTCAAGACACCCTTGTGGGTGTAAATCGTTTTACTAGGCCAGAGGTGCTTTTCAACAAACGCGAGTCCATGAATCTTCTCATATGGGCATCGCGATGGAACGGTGTTCTTCCCGAACCTGTTATCAAAGAACCCACACCTCTATGGTCAGGCCAACAACTCTTATCAACCCTGCTTCCTCCAGTAAATCTTGAAATGCGCAATATTTCTTACGACGATGGTCAATCAGAAGAAGAGAAGAAGCGCAATTTCGTGATCATTGAGAATGGCATCATCAAACAGGGTATTCTGGACAAAGATGTGTTTTCAAAGGCACTTATTCACATTATCTACAACGATTTTGGACCCGAAGTGACCGTAGATTTCTTGGATTCCCTACAACGAATGATGGCAAATTTTCTGATGAACTCCGGATTCTCAGTAGGTGTTTCCGATTTGATTGCTGATAGTACGACAAAAGGCAAAATTGACAACGAACTTTCTGTTCTTAAAGGTCAAATTGACGATATTCTACTTCAGGTTCATACAGGTTTGTTTGATAATTCGTCGGGACGAACAAATCAGGATGAGTTTGAATCCAAAGTGTTTGCCACTTTGAATAAAGTGATTGATCGTGCAGGTAAAGAGGGTAGGAATTCGCTATCTGATAACAATCGTATGACAAATATGATTAAGGCCGGTTCTAAAGGTTCTAATACAAATGTGGCTCAAATGATTGCCGTTCTGGGTCAACAGAATATAGAAGGTAAGCGTATTCCATATGGTTTCCAAGACCGTACCCTTCCACATTTTAAGCGTTTTGACGATGGTGCCGCAGCCCGTGGATTTATTGAGTCTAGTTTCGTAAAAGGACTCACCCCACACGAATTCTTCTTTCACGCTATGTCAGGTCGTGAAGGTTTGATTGATACTGCTGTGAAAACTGCAGATACTGGTTATATGCAACGACAGTTGGTAAAAGCGATGGAAGATTTGACCATACAACATGACGGCTCTGTTCGGGATGCCGTTGGAAACATTATTCAGTTCAAGTATGGCGAAGACGGTATTAACTGTACAAAGATAGAATCGCAACCTCTAAATTTGGCGGCACTGTCTGATGAACAAATTAAACAAGAATACGCAATCAATGATATTCCCGGCAATCTTCTTGAACCATATTTGAATCAAATTAAGATAGATAGAAAACTTCTTGTAGAGCGTGTGTTTCAGCGAAAATTGGAAAAGGCGGATAAACAATCGGTGTATTTTCCTGTACATTTGGGGCGCTTAACAAGTACACTAGTTCGTCAAATGGGTCTAAAATCAACAAAAACAAATATTGCTCCGTCTGAATATATTTTCATGGCTCATACTCTAATTCTTGATAAAACAAATATTAAAAACGATTTGTGGGGTGCTTTAATTCGTTATCATTTGGCTCCTCACAAACTTAAGAAAATGGGGTATAGCAAAGAAGCGGTTGATCTTTTATCCGAACAGGTCGTTCTAAAATACTGGAAAGCAATGGCAAATCCCGGTGAAATGGTTGGTATTATTGCTGCTCAAAGTATTGGAGAACCAAGTACGCAAATGACTCTGAACACTTTTCACTTGGCAGGTGTGGCTGCCAAATCAAATATGACAAGAGGTGTTCCACGATTAAAAGAACTGTTGAAAGCAACACGTAATCCCAAAGCACAGGGCTTAACTATCTATTTGCGCAAGGATTTGCGTTCTTCTAAGGAAGAAGCAAGGCGTGTAGCACAAGAACTTGAATTTACACTTTTACAAGATCTTGTTATAGTTGCCCGCATTTATTATGATCCACGAGATGACGCAACTCTTATAGAAGACGATAGCGACTGGCTACCATTCTTTGCAGCGTATGAACAGATTCGGAATAACATACAAGGATCTCCAAAAGTTCAAACGACAGATGCAACAATGGACGCAACAGTTGCCCAAACAACGGAAACATCAACAAATTTAAATGAACGCAGTCCCTGGATTTTGCGCCTTGAAATGGATCGTGAAAAGATGTTTGGGAAAAATATAACAATGGATGACATTGCCTTTGTTCTAAATCAGAAGTTTGAGACAGATGTAACAACTGTATACAGTGATTACAACGCAACAAGGTTAGTCTTTCGTCTTCGTCTAAAAACAAATGCTAATGAGTCTGACCCATTGAATAGTTTGAATCAACTTAAGATAATTCAAAATAAAATTTTAATGGGTACTATTGTTCGCGGAACTCCAGGACTACGTGCTGTATCATTTAGTAAAACCTCTGATCAATATGAACTTGTTGGAAATAAATATGAAGCAATAGACCAATTTGTTCTGGACACAGATGGTTCCAATTATTTGGACACAATTTGTCATCCTGATGTAGATCCATCCAAATGTTATAGTAACAATGTTCATGATATATTTGACAACTTGGGAATAGAAGCAACACGTGCAGTATTGTTCAAAGAGATTTCCACATTATTTGAAGAAACATATGTGAATTACCGTCATCTTTGTTTATTGTGTGATGTTATGGCTTCAAGAGGTCGTCTTATGTCTATTGACCGTTACGGCATTAACAAAAATAATATAGGACCTTTAGCAAAAGCCTCTTTTGAACAAACGGAGGATATTATGTTACGTGCGGCATTATATGGTGAATTAGATCCCGTCACCGGCGTTTCCGCTAACATTATGACAGGTCAACCTATTCGTGGTGGCACCAGTTTTAGTTCTATCTTATTGGATGAAGATGCTCTGATTAAATATACTATGGAGGCTCCAGAAGATGAGAGATTCATTGTAAAATCAAAACCGATAAATAACGACGATAGCGATTATGGCAATTATAATACAACAAATACATTGACTCCTCAAACAGCTCTTCCACTAATGGGAACAAATCGCAAATTAGAAATAATACCTGAGGGTGATTATGATTTAGTTGATGAATAAAAAGCAATAAAAGCAATAAAAGCAATAAAAGCAATAAAAGCAATAAAAGCAATAAAAGCAAAAAAAATCTTTATATATATTAAAATGGATGTAGTTATTACTTACGTCGACTTCACCAATATAAATTGGAGAGAAGCATACGAAACAACAATAAAAGAAAAATACGTTCCAACAATACATACAAGTGATTCCATTGGTCGCACACGTTTTGTGAATCATGGAGAGATTAGGTTTTTGTTACGCTCAATAGAAAAATACATTCCTTGGGTAAGAAATATCTATTTAGTAGTTGATGATTATTTAGAAAAACCAGCATGGCTAACAGGTGTAAATATTATACGTCATAAAGAAATTTTTCAAGAATATGCCGATAGTTGCTTACCTACATTTAATTCACAGGCAATAGAAACTGTATTACATAGAATTAAAGATATAAGTGAGCCTTTTTTATATTTCAACGACGACATGTTTGTCGGTAAAACAATAGAATATGAAAATATGATAAAAGACACAAAAATGGCATTAATTCCAAGTGATTGTAAAAGCAAAGTTGGTAAACCAAAAATAGAAGAAATAGGTTTTCGTTGTGCTTGGAAAAATGTGAATCGTCTTTTGGATAAACGATTTGGAAAATGTGTGCGATACAAATTAGAACATGCTCCGTATATTATTTCGCCAAAATTAATGAATAAAATATGGGCAGAATTTCATACAGATATGGAAAAGACCATTCAATCTCGTTTTCGTGCAATTTATGACGTAAATGTAAGTCCTGCTCTTCACCCATATTATGCTTTACATACAGACGAAGGTTTCATTCAGAAAAATTTAGAAGTAAAGACATTTTATTTAGATTTGAAATATAAAAAAGAGACACTTAAAAAACTAAACGAATTAACCGAATCGGCACCCCATTTCTTTTGTCTAGAAGACGAAGATGGTGGAAACGAATCAGACAATACAATTAGACGAATATTAGAAATAATTTACCCAACAATATCTAAATATGAATGTTTAGAAATGCCATTATTAATACCATCCCCTTTATCGCCAAATGAACAGGACTAAACATACCATAAAGTACCGATCAGTATCAAATTTAGTTGCCTTTAAGGTAACTAAATTTATACAACCTCTGTTATGAAAGTAGGGAAAGTTAATTCATGGTACCTAACAGTATTTACGGTTCATATAATCATGAGATTTTTTTAATAAAAAATCCCGAATATTATATTAGATACAATTAATTGAATGGTATGCCCCCGCACTGGAGAACTAATATGTAGGTGTTATAATAACCAGAGTAATCTTTCATTATACGCACCTAATCCGATACAGTTATATACACAACCAGAACAACCAACAAGTTTTTATCATAGATTTATATCATTTTTCTATTTATTTAAATAATATACCATAAAGTACGGAAGTTAATTGCTCCCCCAAAAACAGGGTAAGCAATTAACTTTCGCTACTTTCATAGGAAAGGTCAATATCAAATTTAGTTGCCCTTAAGGGCAACTAAATTTGATATTGACCGGTACTTCAGAATATCCCCAAGACAAAAAGGCCTAACTTCCATGTTTGGCTAATATTAAAATAAATCCTACATTAAAAGGACAAATTTGAAGGCTAAAGACATCTTATGTTAAAATGCTATGGAAGAAAAATGGAATTTTAGCCCAGGTGGCCCCCCAACAAAGCAACTATTAATAGATATAAAATGTAACGACAATGCTATTTGCGAATTGTGGTTGGCTACACCTATATTGACACAGACACAAACTACAAAAAATCAAATAGATAAAATTCAACCAGAAGGAATATGGGATGATTATAAAAAAATAACAAATCCCTACGAATATATATTTATATCTTTAAGTCGCCGAATGAGTAGGTCTGTTACATCACGAATACCATTATCACGCTCCTATTTTAAAATGCTAGAAATGTTAAAATGTGCCGAACTTCTCCAAGAAATAGAAACACTTATAGAACGTGATAATGGTTTATACACAGCACATGCAGCCGAAGGTCCAGGTGGTTTTATAGAGGCCATATATGAAATAAGTCCGGTAAAATACAGTCAAGCAATGACACTGCGTTCTACAACTAAAAATATACCAGGATGGCGAAAAACCTCACAATTTCTTGGAAAACATCCTGAAATAACTATAACATATGGTGAAGACACAACTGGAGATTTACTTAAAATAGAAAATATTAATCATTTCGTGAAACAATATGGCGAACCTAAAGCACATATATACACTGCAGATGGCGGATTTGATTTTAGCAGCGATTTTAACGCACAAGAAGAAACAATATTACCCCTATTAACAGCCGAATTTTATTTAGGTTTATCATCCATAAAACAGGGTGGTGTTATTGTTGTTAAAATATTTGATACAGTTTTAAGACCCACACTTGAATTATTGTGGATTGTATCTCAGTGTTTTCGCGAATGGTCAATTGTTAAACCACACACAAGTCGCGGTGGAAACGCAGAGCGATATTTTATAGGCAAGGGTTTTCTAGGATTACCAAGTGATATTGAAGCAATGTTTAAAGAAGCATTGTATATACTTTCCACAGGAAAAAAAATTCAATCTTTTATTAAGGAAAAACCACCATCACAATGGATACAAAATATATTGACAATACAAGAATATATATCAAAACAAGAGAATACAATTATTGAACAAACTTTAGAATTAATAAAAAATCCAGATACAAATATAATAAGACAATATATAGAACATAATATTTTACGATCTATACAATGGTGTAATGATTTCGGCGAATCTATTAATAAAAATTGGTATGACAAAGAATGGTATTCTAAGGCAGTCCAAGATGAAATTGACGAATTAAAAGAAGTTCAGAAACCAACTATTACAGGTTGGAGAGGAGTTATCCCTGTATCTGAGGTTTCACAAATTGATTCACCAGAACAGATCCAACAACGACGGAAGCATCATGCTGTGACTTTTGCCCGTTCTCCACGGCCTCCAACTGGCCAATCAATATTTCTAACAAAGAAGGGGAATACTGCCTCCCTATCAACAGAGAAAAAAGTTTAGGAAACTCCTTTTGATATTCCAAAAAATTAGACATGACGACTGCAGGAGATTGAGTTTGTAATGCTTCTTGAACTTCAAAAATCATGCGTCTTGCTAATACAGATTTTTTAGGTTTTATATCAGAAGCGCTAAGATCTAAAATAACAATTTCCTTTTCCATTATAAAATAAATAACATATCTAATGTTTAGACCCTTTAGCATTTAGATCAAAATCTCATTTACCGGTCAGTAACAAAATTAGTTGCCTTTAAAGGCAACTAATTTTGTATGACCTCTCCTATGACCATTAATTAAAATTTAATCTCATCTTTAGATAATTCAAGAATAAATGCTTTATCATCGTTGACACCAAGAGAAACAAAAATACGTTCATTGAAAGATGCTAGACTACAGGTAAATTCAATATGCGAATGTTTAAAAAATACAAAGGGTTCAGAAAGTTTTATAGTTTGCTGTGAAGGATTAAATAGCATCCAACGATGATAAGTTTTTTCATTATTAATATGAATTAAGAATAAACGCCCATCCTCATATACTATACCATTCGTAGAACCATGATAGCCTTCAAGCAGAGATGTTTTTATTAATAAAACCTGCCGATCATCATTGTCTATTGATTTAATCACAAAAGGAAATAAACTATAAATAACCTTATGATTTCCCTCATGATCAACATATGGCATCCAATTCTTCTCTATGATATTTGGACTACATATAGTGTGAGAATGAATTTTATTATCTAAAGTTGCGCGAAATATACAGGGTTGGCCTGTTGGATTACATTCAGGAATTGTTGTCAAAATAGAAGAGTCTGTAATAAATCGTATATCTTCAATGCCAGTCCAGTAAGTTGGGTAAGTTTGTATAGAATAAGAATTTTCAAGAGTTGTAAGTTTGAAATTGTCAAGATTTAACGAACCATTAATAATACCAGTTAACATGACATAGATAGAGTTTGATGTTATATCATAAAGTATAAAATTTTTATCATGAAACTTTCTATAATTTACACGACGAACTAATATTTTGACCTCTCCAGATTCTGAAATATGTAGAGAAGGATTCATATCGGCATATAGATTGGGATTATTAAAAATATCATTGAATAGTAATTCAGGAAGTATTATAGGATAAATTAACATATTTATATTATAAGTTAATTTAAGTTTAAACCCGTTCTTTTAAAAACTACTGACCGGTACCAAAGTTGCTAACCAATGTTTATAAATTCTATATATAAAATAGAAATGCCAAATAAAAATCGTACAAAAAAAATTGCCAAACGCAAAGGCGGCGGTTTATCGGATGTATTGCCAACAACAGATTGGGGTAGATGGCAATCGTATCCTGCAACATATGAATGGGGTTCGGGTGTATCTGCTCCTGCTTCATTAGCAAATGGAGGACTTTACACAAATCCTCAATCTACTGGTATATGGGCATCAAGCCCGTTCCCGGCTACACAACATGCGTTTGCTCTAGAAGGTGCGAAAACAAGTGGTTTACCTGAAGTAGCTTATCATCAAAGACCAAATGATAATTTTGGTACATCGTATTCTCCAGTAGTGTACAGTCCTATTAGTCCCAATCATACATCAGCATCTGGTCCTGCCGGCCCCATTATAGCAAAAGGTGGCAATAGAAGCAAAAAACAAAAGCAAAAAACAAAAGCAAAAAACAAAAGCAAAAGCAAAAGCAAAAGCAAAAACAAAACCAAAAATAGGAAATAAAATAAGAACTAGATATAATTATCGTCGTAAGAATTAAGGATGGAATCGGGAGCAAATCCGCATTTAGATGCAAATGCAGTACATAGTGAAGAAATTCGCGAAGACGATCCCCGCCATTTAGGAAATTTAACTAAACGTATGAGTGCTATGAACAGTCAAGTATCGGCGGATACTAAATATGATCCACAACCCCCACCCAGAGTAGATAATACTGGTAAAGTAATAAAAGAGCAGTTTGTTAGTCCAATTACAGAACCCGAAGATATGCTTGATATTCAAAAATTATATATAATAATTGGAGGGGCATTAATTATAATTGTTTTGGTGAGTGTATTTTTTATAGATCCACGACTCAGAAAAATATTTACATCTTATACATATGGTATTTCAATATTACTTACAATAATATTCATAAGTTTAATATTTATAGGATATTCAATATATAATATACAACAATATGATTTAGATAATATAAATCAAATGGCCCAATACACAAGTTAACTAATAACAAATACCAAAATTAGTTGCCCTTAAAGGCAACTAATTTTGGTCGACCTCTGCTATGAAAGTACTGAAGTTGATTCATGGTATGTTTCAAACACCAATACATTTACATATTTCCCCGTTTTTTAAAAGTTCTCCTTTTATTTCCACCAATAGTAGAAGTTGGCACATAACAAGTGGCGGTCATTGTCATAATAATATATGACCCAGAATTATTATCACCGGTAATATGCGATATATCTGAATGAAGACTATTAACTAAAATAGTATTTGGATATGTTTGTTGTATTTTATGTATCAAAGCATCCATACTACGCGCCTGTAGTCTGTTAATTGCTTCTTGAATCATTGAATTTGGCCCTCCAAAAGTGGCGCCTATACCTCCAAAAACAGATCTAAATAATGATAATGACTCAACTTGATTAATTGAAATTGATCCAACTGGTATATATTTAGCGGGATCGTATTGTGTGGTAGTTAAAATAGGAAAGGACATTCTATTATAACATTTGAAAATTCTGAACTATAATATTCATAAGTAATGTAGCAGTCATAGTACATATTACTCCTGTAGAACAGGCAATACGTAAATCTCTATTTGGTTCAAGACCGGATAAACGAATCCATGGATCCATAATTGTGTCTTCAGAACCAGTTAATTTTTGTTCGGCTCTTGTAATAACACATCCTTTGAACAATAATTGTTGTAACACAATTATAGCGAAAAAAAGAAAGATAAAAAACCTAAATGGGTGACCTTTAGATAATATAAAAAATGTAGAATATACAATACATCCACCAAGAAAATGCAATACCATTAATGCTTGTCCTTTGGCTTTATCTTCACCGGGAAGCCAAAAGAATAATACACGCGACAAAGATATGAAAAGATCTATGAGAGAATATTTAATTGGTCTAAGTAATACTCTTAAACTATTTTGATTTTCTATATCACCCATTATAATTAACAAATAATTAATTATTTACTTATAAGCGCTAAAATATGCCAAACAGTACAAAATAATTTGTAATATGTTACGATAACATAATATCATAACATATTAAGGGTACCGGTCAAGATCAAATTTAGTTGCCTTTAAGGGCAACTAAATTTGATCGACCTCTGCTACGAAAGTAGTGAAAGTTAAACGCACCCCCAAAAAGAGGGGGCATTTAACTTCGGTCCTTCATGGTACCGACCGGTATTATTGAATAAATGAACAAAATATCAATTATTTATTACGACGGGTTACGCGTTTTCCACCCTTAAAACTAGGACTATTATATTGTTTCATAAAATAACTGTCAGAATTTATTTCAGAACTATTTGGTTTTACACCCATTTCAGATAAAACATCCACTTTAAATTTTTTTAATTGCGCAATATTTAATTTACTACCTGAAGTTCTGCTTTTATAAGACTTCATTTTACTAAGAACTTTAGTCCTAAACACGTTTCGGGGAGGTGTTGTTGTGGCTTTAGATTTTGCGCTTGCAGTTCTGGTAGAATTTTCGAACTCTACAATCTTTTTAAATTTGGCAATATCTGCAAGTAATTTTTTATCTTCAACATTATTTTTATTTACAGATGGGAGTACGCTATTTCTTAAACCATTTACAGTAGCCCGCGCCCTATTAACGGCAAGAGTTCGTTTCTTAAAATTGGGAGAATTTGAAGGGATGGTATTTGTGTTTTTAATAGCCTTGTTAAGCGCTGCCTTTTTTTCATTTCGCGCTCTTTTTGCTTTTTTAGTTATTCTCTGTTCTAAACTTTCTCTTGCTGCCTGTAAGACGGCGCTGGATGCCTCCCATGGTTTAGGAGGAGGCAGATTTGGAAAAGCATATACTTGTGTAGGAGTTACAACCGCGTTGTTCATTCTATTTATTAGAAATAAATAAAAAATTGAGATATATAATTTTAAAATATAATTTATAAAAATGTCGTCTAAAATTACATTTGTCCGCGCATCTGTGAATGGTATAGTATATTTAATTAATTCATTAAATGGTCGTGTATATACATATAATCTTGAAAATCCGGTTTATATAGGGGATTTAGAGCGTATTCCGGGGGAAGACCTTAATACATCGGAGGGGAATTTAACCGGGGCAAAATTGGTATTTCGGTCAGATTGGAAAGATGTAATGTCTGTAATACACCCTTGAAGATTTAAAATGGAACAAAACCATAAAAAAACTTCCAAAGTTGGACACAGCAATTTCCATGTAAATTTAGATTGGTCAATCCATAGGATTGGGTTTGCTAAACCTGCTTCGTCAAAAGCAACTGAAGTGGGAAATCAATCCCGTTTTGTGGCAGTTCATTATATTGTCTTTCGACTCTCACATCCATTGTTTCAGGCAGTATCCTCTACTTTTCTTTATACTCCCCACCACACCTTAACACAGTGCTAATCCTATAGGTTGTCTTGTCTCATTTTAAATCTTCATCGGTGTAATGATCTAATTACATATAAATTTCTTTATTTTTGTATAATTTAAATACTCTCCATTCGTTTTAAATTTATAAGGGGAACGGGGAAATTGGGCATTATATGTACTTATTTGAGAATACGAAGAGAGATCCTTTGAATTAAATAACATCCTTGTGGCTGATATTTTTTTTGATATATCTACTTTTGAACATTCATGAGAACCAGGAACATCTATAATGGGTAAAGGTCTTGTAGAATATGGTGATAAAAAACCAGATACATCGGGATATTCACGTATATGGGCGTTTTGTCCTGCTTTATAATTTATATACTCCGTATCATTCTTAAATGTATAAAATATAGGTTCATTCGTACCATTACTGTAACCAGAATAAAATCCACCCTGGTTTAAAATAGATTGCCACACAGTAGCATTTTTATCTTCTACTTTTTCAAATAAATCCCATTGTGTTTTTTTAAGATTATACTCTTGCCGTGTTAATTTGATAGGATCTGTATTCGTATAGCAATAAGTACTTCTTGCCGCCATCTAATAAACAATGTGGAAAAACATTCAAATCAACTACCACATGGTATCAAAATTAGTTGCCTTACCGGTCAGTAACAAATTTAGTTCCCTTGTAAGGTAACTAAATTTGTTCGACCTCTGCTATGAAAGTAGAGAAAGTTAATTGCTCCCCCTTCTTTTTGGGGGGACAACTAACTGCGGTACTTCATGGTATATACTTCTTCTGTTTGAATGGAATTAGCAATGCGTCTCTTCCCAAAAGTGGTTTGAACTTTAGAAAATTTAGGCTTACCACCCTTATGTTTTTTCTCTTGTCTAGTCTTAATATCAGAATAATCCTTCATTTTGTAATCTTTAATAATGAAAGAGATATAATCAGGATTTCAATTTTTCACGTTATTATGTTAGATTCCCGGTTTGCGCGATTAAAATATATAATTGTAATGTTAATATTTAATAATGTATAATTTAATAAAAAAATCAAAATATACAGTCATTATTGTACATATAAATGACATAACAAATATAATAAAAAACCAATTGCCATTATTAAATGATATTGAAGAAATAGAAAATATTCATATTTTACATTATAACATAGAAACATATGAAAATATAAATAATACAAATATCCAACAGATTAAATATTGGGATACATACAAAGAATATGGATATGCAGCTAAATACAAACTTATAACAGAGTTGGATATACATACGGATGCTATATTGTTTTTAGATGATTTTATTCATATAAACAAAAAACTATGTAAAACACTTTACTCAAGTTGGATTAACGAACCCTCTTTATTACATGGGACAAATTATTTGTCATTAAAATATAATACAGAAATAAATAAATATAATATATCATATTCTGAAGAACCTCATATAATTTTAACAAATATATGTATGGTTTCACAATCATATATAAAAGAGGCTTTTCATTTTGCTTTAACAATAAACGACTTGATGGAAAATATAGAACCGATGTATTTAGCCATTGATATTTGTCTATCTATAATATCCGCTTGCGCGAATAAAACAAAACGTCGTCTTCATTATTATTACGAAAATAAAAATAATATATTTAAAAAGACAGAATATGTGTTGAATAATCATATAAATTCCGATATTATTACTATAACAATAGGAAAATATTTTAATAAAAACAAAACATTATTACTTGATACAACAACCCCATACAGTGATTTATTGGTCATTATTCCTTTTTTTAATTTTGCTAATTTTAATAAACCATATGAAAATATATCAAAAACAATAGATAATCTTAATAAACAGAACGTAAATGTTGTAGTAATGGAGGCAGTTGTTTCTGGTAATATTTCACATTTATATACATTACCATGTAATGTAATAACAACAAAAACGGATACTATAGCATTTCATAAAGAAGGACTATTTAATAAAGCATTTCATACATACAAAGATTACAAGGATGTTTTTGTATTATTGGATGCAGATATTATTTTCAAAGACGATTTATGGCCAGCATATCTTTTAGAAAATATGAACAGTGGCGTTGATGTAATTCAGCCATACAAACAATGCCATTGGACAACAAAACAAGGCTCTATTGGTTCTACAGCGCTTTCGTATAGTTATTATCGACATTTAAATTATAATCCTAATATTTGGAAAAGACACATAGTAGAGTGTTTTAACAATCAAATAAATAACTACCATTGTGGTTTTGCTTGGGCATTTTCTAAAAAATTTTTATTAAAAACAAATGGGCTTTTTTCAAAATGTTTTTCAGGAAGTGGAGATATTGCGACTTTATATTTATCTGAAGGGTTTACTCTTTCCGAAAATCGGTGGAAATATCTACAATATTTACAGCCTGAACTTAATAATTTTATGAAAAAAGGAGGTGGTAAACATGGGAACATGGAAGGTGAAATATATCATTTATATCATGGAGATAGGAAAAATAGAAAATATGTTGAAAGACATACTAAAATAATAGAAAATGGTATAAGTATAAATAGTGATTTATTTGATTCCGAACTTAATGACCATCTTATTAAGGCTAATAATCCAATTATAAACAAAATAAATTTAGATTATTTCAAAAATAGAAACGAAGATGACTAAACTCCCGATATTACAACTACTTGTCGGTAT
>Ga0209617_10000221_pt1 | contig 23952 bp, 21 predicted proteins | sample LakEriepJuly2011_2_FD_187459 | JGI IMG/M metagenome (GOLD analysis project Ga0209617, IMG submission 187459) | Freshwater microbial communities from dead zone in Lake Erie, Canada - CCB epilimnion July 2011 (SPAdes) (version 2) | ecosystem: Environmental > Aquatic > Freshwater > Lentic >...
CCCGCCGCTCGGGGGAAATGATGTCCTGCACCGAGTAATTGACCACCGTCATCAACGGCAGGATGGCCGAGAACGCCACGCACAGCAGCACCGGCAGAATCAAAAACCAGGCTTTTTGGTTGACCGGTTTGGTGCTATCGCTCATGCCACGATCTCCTCATTGCGGTACAGGCAGCTTTTCTCGCCCAGTACTTTGAACCAGACCGTCTCACCCAAAGCCGTGCTGCCAGCGCCTGCATCCAGACGGGCCTTGACGATGTGCCCGTCGATGGCGGCGCTCCAGATGAAATGGGTGCCCACGTCCTGCACCTGCTTGAGCACCATGGGCAAAGCGCCGGGGCTGTGCGGTGCCACGCGCTCGACAAACTCCGGGCGCACACCCAGCTTCAAATCACCGGCGGGCAAACTCTGGCCTGCGCGCGGCTGGCCCAGCGGCATACCGCAGCACTGCAAACCGTTGCCGTCGGAGCGGACCGGTAAAAAGTTCATACCCGGCGAACCGATGAAGTAACCCACAAAGCTGTGGCTGGGCCGCTCGAACAATTCAGCGGCCGGGCCCATTTGCACCGCCCGCCCGCGCGTCATCACCACCACCTGCTGGGCAAAGGTCAGCGCCTCCACCTGGTCGTGGGTCACATAAATCAGGGTCAGTTTGAGCTCGTTGTGGATTTGCTTGAGCTTGCGCCGCAACTGCCATTTCAGGTGCGGGTCGATCACGGTGAGCGTGCAGGGGAGCGGCAGGAGGACGGGGACGAGGGCTTGGACGACGTGACCGGCGCCGAAGATCACGAGGGGCCATGGGCCGGTGGCGGCGTGGGGCTCGAAGTAGAGTTTCACGGAGCCGCCGCAAGTCATGCCGACATCGGCTTTAAGACTCCAGTTGACGAAGCGCGGGCTGGTGGCGCCGGTGGCGAGGAGCTCCTGCGCGAGGGCGATGGCTTGGGCTTCGACGCGGCCACCGCCGACGGTGCCGGCGAGCAGGCCGGCGGGAGTAACGAGCATCTTGGCCCCGGTGTCTTGCGGGGTGCTGCCGAGCGCATCAACGAGCACGACGAGCACGAAGGCGGCGGATTCGCGTTCGAGGGCGGCGAGTTGCTCGTAGAAGGTGGGCATTTAAAGGGTGGCCGCGGTGGCAGCGTAGCGAGGCCCTAAGGCCGGTTGAGTCTCAGGCAGATCGGCGCGTCGCCGTGCTCCTCGCGATGACAAAAAGTGAGTCGCTCGGGTGCGGGGGTGCGGGTGGCGCGTTCGAGGGTTTGGGGGATTTCGGCGCGAGGGCAGGGCGGCCGGAGCGGATTTGGACCAAGGCGAGCAGCCCGCGGCTGGCCGTTTGGATCGGGGCGCGGGCGAGGTCGTGGCGGCCGAGGAAGGCGCGGTGCTCGGACCAGCGCCAAGGGAAGGCGATAGTGATGAGCCTGACGCCGGGGAAATCGCGGGCGGTGCGGAAAGAGCTCCAGACGGCGGCAGCGGCGACGAGCCAACCTTTGAGGGCGAGCCTCGAAACGAAGCCGGCGATGCGCCGCCAAAAAACGTAATAACAGGGCGGGGCGCCGGAAACTTTGATGCGGGGCCAGAGTTTGAAGCGATGGATGCAGTCCCTTGTGATCGAAGGCGGCGGGCGGGCCTTTGAAGGTATCCATGGGCTCGGATCGGTGGACTCATGGCGAGAACCGGGCGCGGCCTCAACCGGCGACCGGGGCGGCGCGGCCGACGCCGAGACGTTTGCAGATCTGGGCAAGGGCGAGCTGATCGCGGCTGGAGAGGACCGAGAATTCGCGCGTCAGGCCGGCGGCGATTTTTGGGAAGAGTGCGCCGATGAAGCGGCGGCCCTTGGGCGTGAGCTCGACTTTGACGAAGCGGCGGTCGGAGGGATCGCGGGTGCGCGAGACGAAGCCGTCGCGCTCGAGGTTGTCGACGACGAGGGTGAGGTTGCCGCCGCTCTTGAGCAATTTGGCGGCGAGCTCGGATTGGAAAAGCGGTCCGAGGTGGTAGAGCGCTTCAAGGGCGGCGAACTGCGTGAGGGTGACGCCGGCGGGCAGGATGAGGTGAGCGCGGGCGGTGATGGAGTCGGCGGCTCGCATCAACTTGATGTAGGCGTCGAGGGCGAGAATCTCGGTTTTCGATCCTTGGTGATGGGTGCCCATTTCAAAAAACGCCGGGATGTTATCTTGAGGTCAAATCATCGCGCGACGTCGGAGAGCGCGATCTAGGCGGCGTCGATTTTATTGATGCGGGCGACGTGGCGCCCGCCTTCGAAGGGCGTCGCGAGCCAGACGTTCACGATGTGCAGAGCTTCGGCCTCAGTGACGGTGCGTTGGCCGAGGGAAAGGACGTTGGCGTCGTTGTGCGAGCGGTTCCAAATGGCGACCTGTTCGTTCCAGCAGAGACCGCAGCGGATGCCTTTGACGCGGTTGGCGACGATGGCTTCGCCGTTGCCGGAGCCGCCAAGGACGATGCCGCGCTGATAGTCGCCGCGGGCGACGGCCTCGGCCACGGGCCGGATAAAATCGGGGTAGTCGCAGCTCGCCTCGGAATGGGCGCCGAGGTCGCGCACGGTGTGGCCGGCGTGGAGGAGCATGGCCTTGATGGCTTCCTTGTAGGCAAAGCCGGCGTGATCGGAGCCGATGGCGATGGAGAAGGTGTGGGGCATGGCGGAGCAGGAGCGAGGGGCTTGGGCTGGAAAGGTGCGAGCCGAAAGGTGAGTCGGCCGGGGGCGCGGCCGCACGTTCGCCGGAAATTCGCCGCAATGGTTTGTCATCTAATAGATGACAAACTCGCCTTGGGAACCGGTCTTTGAGTCGGGGGGCAAAAACGGCCACAGGATTCTGGTATGACCTCAAAGTCGTGGGTGAGAAGCGGGGAGGAAGCGCAGGGCGGCGGTCTTCTTGCGGGTGATGTCGTTGGAGACCGCGAAGACGGTGGCGGCGTGAGGAAAACCGAGTTGCTCCGGGGTGACGGCGGCGAGCGTCAGCGCGCGGTGCTCGGGGCGGCCGTGATCGCCGCCAGTTCCTGCTCGCAGCGGGCGATTTCGTTGGCGCGCGCGCCGCGAACTTGCACGCGCGCGAGGTTGAGCTAAGTCGTGGAGGTTGACCTGCCACCATCGACCCTGCGCCTCGCTGTGGATTTAGTCAGAAAAAAATGCCGGCTATGGCCGTTAGCGCTTTACCACGCTTCAGCGGATTACCGTGTGGCGTGCATTTCCGGCCCGACAAAACCCTTGACTCTCCGGCGGGCGTTTGAGTCTTTGGCCGGCTTAAAACTCACTAACGACCATGGCCAACACCAAATCTGCAATGAAAGCCGCCCGCAAGGCCGCTCGTCTCACCACCCGGAATCGCGGCACCAAGACTGCCATCAAGACCTTGCGCAAGAAGTTTGATGCGGCGGTCGTCGCGAAGGATATGGTTACCGCCAAGGCTGCCGGCGCGAAGTATGCCTCGGCGATGGACAAGGCGATCAAGTCCGGGGTCGTGCACCGCAACGCGGCCAGCCGCGCCAAGGTCCACGTCGCCAAATACGTGTTCGCCAAGCAGGCGTAAACCTCGGGACCTCGCCCGCTTCGGCCGGTTCGCTTCATCCGACCCTGGTGCCTTTTGGCTCCGGGGTTTTTTGTTTTTCAAGGTCAGCGGACGATTCCTGCGAAACGGATTTGAACTTCGCCGCTCGGGCCATGTTGATGCGGGTCTTCGCCGTGCCGCCTCTCCCCGCCAACGTTAGCCGCCATTTTCTGCCGTGGGACCGGCCGTTGTTGCCCCAAGCGGTGGCGTGGTTGGCGCGGGATTGGAATGGGATCGGCCCCCTGGATCTTGCGCGCTGGCTGGTGGTGGTGCCGACGCGGCAGGCGGGGCGCCGTTTGCGGGAGGCGCTGGCGGAACACGCGGCGGAGGCAGGCCAGGCGGTATTTCCCCCGAGGGTGGTGACGCCGGAATCGTTCATCTCGCAGGGGATGGCGGCGGGCACGGCGACGCGCTTGGAGTCGCTGCTGGCTTGGACGGAGGTGGTGCGCGGAGTGCGACCGGAGGAGTTTCCCGCCTTGTTGCCCTACGAGCCGCCGACGCGGGATTTTGCCTGGGCGCGGCGCTGGGCGGCTGAACTGGCTCTTTTACAGGCGACGTTGGCCGAAGGTGGATTGCGGCTGGCGGACGTGAGAGAGCGGGCTGGCGAGGATTGTCCGGAGTCGGCGCGGTGGGGAGAGCTTGGGGAGCTGGAGCGGCGGCTTGAGGTTTTGCTGGCGGCCCGCGGGTTGCGGGATGGTGCGGCGGCGAGAATTCTGGCCGCCCGCGAGCCTTTGTTGGTACCCGGCGTGACGCGGATCGTGATGATCGGAACGCCCGATCCGCTGCCGCTGGCGATCTCGGCGTTGGCCATTCATGCGGCGGCGATTCCGGTCGAAGTCGTGGTGTATGCTCCTGCGGCCGAGTCGGAGGTGTTCGACGATTGGGGGCGACCGCGCGCGGGGGCGTGGGCGCGTCGGGAGTTGGTCGTGCCGGATTTCGAGCGCAGCGTTCATTTGTGCGCCAACCCGGCGGAGCAAGCGGCGTGGATCACGGCAAAGGCCCGGGCCTACGGCGAACCGGGAGCGGCGCTCGGGATCGGAATCGCGGATCCGGAACTGTTGCCGGTGCTGGAGAATGCGTTGGAGCGGGTCGGAATCGCGGCGTTTAATCCCGAAGGTCGGTCGCGCCGTCACGACGGGCTTTATCCCTTGCTGGCCGCGGTGGCGGCTTTGGTGGCGGAACCGGCTTTTGAAACGGTGGCCGGGCTGCTGCGCTGCCCGGATGTATGGGCGTGGTTGGGGCGGCGGTCCGGCGGCTGGCCGCGATTTTCTCCGGCCGAACTTTTGGCGGAACTCGATCAGCTGGCGGCGCGGCACTTGCCTCCGACGCTCGATGCGGCCCGGGTGCACGCGGAGCATTACCCGGCGGTCGCGCGGGCTCTGGCGGATGTGGCCGCGTTGCGGGCCACGCTTTTGGCGGGTGAGTTTCCGGCGAATGCGGCTGGGGCGTTGGCGGAGATTTTTTCGGCGCGGTCCCTTGATGCGGCCGGGCCGCTGGCGCAGTCGGCCGAGGTGTGGATGACGAAACTCAAAGAGATCGGGCGGGCCTTGGCGGCGGGCGGCGCGGTGCAGCTCGGGTTGGCCGAGGCGTGGGAGCTGGCGCTGGCAGAGCTGGCCGGCGAAGTGAGCACGGCGGAGCGGACGGCGGGCGCGGTGGATTTGTTGGGCTGGCTCGAGGTGCTTTGGGACGATGCGCCGCACTTGATCGTAGCGGGCTGTAACGAAGGTCGGGTGCCTTCGGCGATCGTCGGCGATGCCTACCTGCCGGAGACCTTGCGGGAACGATTGGGCCTCAAGCGGAATGCTGAGCGGCTGGCGTGCGATGCGTATTTTTTCGCGGCGATCGCGGCGGCCCGGTCCGAAGGTCGCGGCCGGCTTGAGGTGGTCTTTGGGAAGACTTCGGCGGCGGGGGATCCCTTGCGGCCCTCGCGGCTGTTGTTGAGTTGCAAGGATGAGGCGTTGCCGGCGCGGGTGGCCAAACTCTTTGGGCCGGTGGCGGTGGCGCGGCCGGGTCCGCCGTGGGCGCGGGCGTGGCGTTTAAGACCGCGGCGGGGGGTGAAATTGCGGCGGTTGTCGGTGACGGCACTGCGGGACTGGTTGGCGTGTCCGTTTCGTTTTTATCTCAAACACGGACTGGGAATGACAACGGTCGAGCCGGGGAAGGCCGAATTGAACGCGGGGGATTTTGGCACGTTGTTGCACGAGGCGTTGCAGGGTCTCGGTGAGGCCACGGCGCTGCGCGATTGCACGGACCCGGCGGTCCTGCGGGATTTCTTGTTGGAGCGGTTTGAGCGGGCGGCCCGGCAACGGTTTGGGGGAGAACTGACGCTGCCCTTGGTGGTGCAGTTTGAATCCGCGCGGCAACGCCTGCGGGCGGCGGCGGAAATCGAGGCGCGGGAGCGGCAGGACGGATGGCGGACGGAGCGGGTGGAGTGGAAATTTGAATTTCCGCTGGGTGGGCTCACGGTGAGTGGAAAAATTGATCGCATCGACCGGCATCGCGACGGACGCGTGCGGGTGCTGGACTACAAGACGGGCGACCAGCCGGTCGAACCGGCCGCCGCGCACGCGCGTTCGGCGCGAGCGGACGACCACGAGCGGGCGGAGTGGATAGGGTGGGCGGGCGAGGATGGGAAAACGCAGATGTGGGTGGACCTGCAACTGCCGCTTTACCGGCGGGCGGTAGCGGCGGAGTTCGGCGATGAGGTTGCAACCGGTTATTTTCTGCTGCCGAAGGCGGTTGGGGAAACGCGGGTTTCGATCTGGCCGAATTACTCGCGGGAGACCCAAGCCGCAGCCGAGCGGTGCGCGTTGGGAGTGGTGACGGCGGCGGCAGCGGAAGAGTTTTGGCCGCCGCAGGAAAAGTCGGGCCGCGCGGCGGAAGCGGATGAGTTTGCCGATCTCTTTCATCATGGCGCGGCGGCCAGCATCGATTGGGAGGAAACGACGTGAAGCAGATTGGCCATGAGATGATTCTGGCGTCGGCGGGATCGGGGAAAACCTATGCGCTCACGCATCGTTTCGTGCAATTGCTCGCCCACGGGGCGGCGCCGGAGCGGATCGTGGCATTGACGTTTACGCGGAAGGCGGCCGGAGAATTTTTCGACGAGATCTTGAAGAAGCTGGCGCGAGCGGCGACGGAGCCTGGGTTTGCGCGGCAATTGGCGGAAGAAATCGGGCGGCCGGAAAACGGCTCGGCCGATTTCTTGCGGATGTTGCGCGAGGTCGTGACGGCGATGCCGAGGCTGAACCTGGGCACGCTGGACGGCTTCTTCGCGCGGGTGGTGCAGGCTTTTCCCCGGGAGCTGGGACTCGATGGAGAGTTTCAAATCTTGGACGAAGCGACGGCACGGCGGGAACGGCGGCGGGTTTTGCGGCGGATGTTCACGGCGGCCGGGGAGCCGGATGCGGCGCAGCGGGAGTTTATCGAGGCGTTCAAGCGGGCGACGTTTGGCGTGGAAGAGAAACGATTGGCGAGCGTGCTCGATGGATTTCTGGACGAACACGGCGAGACATTTTTGGCGGCGCCCAACGAAGCGCAGTGGGGAAATCCCGGTCGAATCTGGCCGGAGGGTTGCGAGTGGCCGATGGCGGCGAAAGTCGTGGAGCCGGCGGCCCGGGACCTGAAAGCGGCGATGGGAGAGATGGAGTTGAACGAGAAGCAACGGATGCGGATCGACGATTTCTTTGCGGCGCTGGACGAATGGTCGCCTGGGGCGATGCTGCCAAAGCCGGTCGAGTATCTTTTGAAGAATGCCTTTGAGGCTTGGCCGAAACTGGAGGAGATCGTGGTCGAGCGGAAGCGGGTGGCGCTCCCCGCAGTGGCCCGCGAGGCGTTGCGGGCGGTGGTGGCGGGCATCATGGGAATGGAGCTGGCGCGGCGACTGGAGATGACGCGCGGGATTTTTGCCGTGTTGCGCGGCTATGAGCACAGTTACGACGCGGCGGTGCGGCGGGCGGGACGACTGACATTCGCGGATGTGTTGCGGCGGCTGTTGCCGGGCGGCGGTGCGCCGCGGCTCTCCAGTCACCCCGAGGACGAGACGCAGGAAGCGCGGTTGATGATCGATTGGCGGCTCGATGCCCGGTACGATCATTGGCTGTTGGATGAGTTTCAGGATACGAGCGCGGAGCAATGGAGCGTGTTGCGAAATCTGATCGACGAGGCCGTGCAGGACCCGGAGGGCCGGCGGAGTTTGTTTTACGTGGGCGACGTCAAGCAGGCGATTTTTGCGTGGCGAGGGGGAGACCCCCTGCTGTTTCGGGAGATTTTCCTCCATTATAACCGGATCAATGCGGGGACGATCACGGAGCGGCGGTTGGACCAGTCATGGCGATCCGGTCCGGCCGTGATCGAACTGGTGAATCGCGTGTTCGGAGCCGAGGCGGTGCTGGAGGAGCTGGTGCCGGCAGCGGCTGCCGCACTGTGGACGGGCGAGTGGCGGGCGCATGTGAGCGCGAAACCGCAGTTAGGGGGCTATGCGACCGTGCGCGAAGCGCCCGACGAAGCCGGGCGATTTGCCGAGACCTTGCGGATCCTGCGTGAAGTTGAGCCGGCGCGGCGCGGGCTTGACGTAGCGGTGTTGGTGCAGAAGAACGCGACGGCGACGGCCTTGGCGGATTTTCTGCGGCGGGAAGGCGGAATGGGGGCGGTCGCGGAAAGTGATTTGCGGGTGGCGACGGACAATCCGCTGACGACAGCGCTGTTGGCGCTGGTGCGCGCCGCCGCGTTTCCCGGTGATACGGCGGCGCGGGAATTGGTGCGGATGACACCGCTCGAGCCGGTGTTGGCCGCGGAAGGAATTCAGGGGCGCGACGAATTGACGGCGCGAATCCTAGGCGAGATTCATGATCGTGGCTTTGCCCAGACGTTCGAGCAGTGGTTGCGGCGACTCGCGAGCGTGGTCGAAGGAGATGGATTTAGCGCCGACCGGGGGCGGCGTTTGGTGGCGGCGGCCGAGCGGTTCGACGAGGGCGGGAGCCGCGATGTGGCCGACTTTCTGGACTTTGCGGAGCGCCATGTGGTGCGGGATACGGATTTGGCCGGGGTCGTGCGGGTGATGACGGTGCACAAAGCGAAAGGCCTGGGCTTCGACCTAGTGATTTTGCCCGATGTCGAAGGCAAGAAACTCGCCACGCGGCGCGACGGGATGGCGGTGAAACGCACGAGCGAGCGGACCGTGGAGTGGGTGTTTGAATTGCCGGCGAAGATTTTTGCGGAGCGGGATACGGTGCTGTCGGCGCAGGTGCTCGAAGACGAAAGCGCGGCGGCTTATGAGAATCTGTGTCTGCTCTACGTTGCGATGACCCGGGCGAAACGGGCGATGTATCTGGTTGTCGAGCCGGCGCCGGCGAAATCGACGTCGTTGAACTTTACTCGGCTTTTGCGGGATACTTTGGGCGAAACTTGGAGCCATGGAGATGCGCGTTGGTTCGAATCGATCGAAGCGGTGGGCGGGCCTGGGTCCGAGGCTCTCGACCGGGGCGAGGTGATGGGGCCTCTCTCGCGGCGGGTCAGGCGGCTCACTCGCACTCCGTCGGCAATCAAACAGAGTGAATTAAACGGCGCGTTGTTGTTTGAACTGAATCGGGGGCGGTCGGCTGATTTCGGCACGGCGGTGCATGAGCGATTTGCGGAAATCGAATGGATACTGCCCTCACGCATCGCGGACCAGGCGGCGGAGTGGCGGGCCAGACTCGGCCCGGATGAGGCGACGGACGAAGCGGTGGCATGTCTTTCGGCGCCGGGCTTGGCCGAAATTTGGGTCGAACCGAGTTCGTCCGGCATGGGAAAATCGGTGGTTGAAGTGTGGCGCGAACGACCGTTCGAGGTGGTGCTCGACGGCGAGTGGATATCGGGCGTCTTCGACCGGGTGGTCGTCACAAGGAGTTCCGATGGCCGGGCGGTTGAGGCAACGGTGGTTGACTTCAAAACTGATCGGATATCGGGCGAGGCCGGGATCAGAAGTGCGGCCGATAAGCACACGGCCCAACTAAATCTGTACCGTCGCGTCGTCGCGACGCTCACTCAAATCGAGATCTCGCGCATCCGCTGCGAGGTGGTTTTTACCCGGCTACGTCGCACGACACGAATTCCTTGGGTGGGGCCGTGAAACTTAGCAACTTCGGGCTTTACAGGCGGGAATGGCACTTACACGTTGAACCTTCACCAACTCTCAAGCACCATGGGCAACCTGAAAAAGAAACGTCGTTTAAAGATGAATAAGCACAAGCGCCGCAAGCGTTTGAAGTCCCATCGCCATAAGAAGCGTTCGTGGCAGCAGTAAGCATCGGACGGCTTGCTTCCAGCTAACCTCCATAGACCTTTGACCCGCCTCAAATTCGTGGCGGGTTTTTTATGTCCGTAAATCGGGCTTCGCCCGATCTGCGCTCTTGGGATTCCAGTGACAAGCTGCGGCTCGAAGTTCAGGGGTGGTTTCAGCGAGTCGCCCCGGCTCAGACTGGCGGAGGTGTATTCCCAGGAGAGTCTTGCTCGGCCTTGGTTGGTGCGCGGTGGCGGAGTCAGAAAAGGCCGGGGGCGTGGAGCGCTTCCTCTGCCCATCGCAAAAATCCTCCAAGACGCCTCACGCTGAATTCTTCAGGCTTCAAATCGAAGCCGAGCAGGCAGCCGCCAGTTATTACCCGCCAGAGATTTCGTTTTGGCTCGCGCGGGCGGGTGCCGGTTTAGCACCGGGGAGGCTTCCGCCGCCGGCTTTTTTTGATCCGGAAGGTTGAGCCCCTGCGAGGTTGGCCCGTAGATCTTCGCGCCATAACCACGCGCACTACAGGCCGGCGGAGGTCATCAGAATTAGGAACAGGAGCTGATTCATCGGCTTATGGCGTCTCCGGGGGTTGTCTATTTTGAATATCCCAATAATTTGGTCACTGTCGTATGACTAGCCTCGCTTCTCCTGCAAAACCATTTCCGTCCACCTTTGGGGCTGGATTTGGGCACCTCGCGCCGCACATGGCGGAGCTTGACCGCTTTCTTCATCACGAACTTGCCACGTTCGAGCCAGAGATTCGCGAGATGGCCGACTACTGCATCGATACCTCAGGCAAGCGCATTCGTCCCGCTTTGGTCTTCTTGAGCGGCTGGCGCGGGCCGGGCGTGATCACGCCGAACCTCGTGCGAGTCGCCGCCGTCGTCGAACTCGTCCATTTGGCGACCCTCGTGCACGACGATATTATGGACGAGGCCGACGTGCGCCGAAGCCGTCGCACGGCGGCCCGTGAGTTTGGTCCGGTCGCCGCCGTTTTGTTGGGTGATGCACTTTTCGCTCATGCCCTGCATCTTGCCACCCAGTTTCCGACGACCGAGGTGTGCGCGGCGGTCTCGGAGTCCACGCGCCGGGTTTGCGCGGGCGAGATTGTGCAGACGCTGCGCCGCGGTTCCCTCAATATCACTCTCGCCGATTACCAGCGGATCATTGATCTCAAGACCGCCGAGCTGTTCCGGGTGTCATGCTATCTCGGCGCGAAGCTGTCCGGCGCTGAGCCCGCTTGCGCCGAGGCGGTGGCCCGGTTTGGCCGCCATCTCGGGATCGGCTACCAAATTTACGACGACCTCGCCGATTACTTCGGCAACGAAGCCCGCATCGGGAAGACGCTCGGCACCGACCTCGCGAGCGGGAAAATAACCCTGCCGTTGATCAAACTCAGCGAGCGGCTGTCGGTTCTTGAGTGGGAGGCGCTCTCCGAGGAGATCACGGGCAAGCGTCCGGCCCAGCTCGCGCTCCGCTTGCAGCAGATGAATGACCTGGGAGTATTCGCCGCCGTAACGGCGGCGGTGCACGAAGAGATTGCCAGTGCGTGCGCTGCGCTGGCGCCGTGGGCTAATTTTCCGGCGACGCCCCATTTGCTGGCGCTGGGCGAGGTCCTGCGCGATCAGGTAGCGGCGCTGCAAATCCGCGGTTGAGCGGTCAGCGACGCGCCTCGGTGCGTTCCCAAGCGAAGAGGTATTGCTGGGCGAGACCGGCGAGCGGCCCGAAGTGAGCGCGGCCAAACTGCGCGACTTGCGCGGGCTTCCAGCCGGCGAGGCCGTAGCGTCGCTCCATCGTTTTTAGAATCCACACATCGACGGGAAACGCTTCCAGCCGGCCGGCGCCGAAGAGGAGCACGCAGTCGGCGACTTTCTCACCCACGCCCGGGAGCGAAATGAGCCGCGTCTTCGCCTCGGCGTAGGGCGCGGCCTCCGTCTCTTCGAGCCAGCCGGGGTGTCGGGCGATAAACTGCGCCGTCTCGTGGATGTAGCGGGCGCGGAAGCCGAGGAGACACCCGCGTAGCTCGGCTTCGGGGATGACGGCGATTTCCGCCCACGTCGGCAGGCGGTTGAACCGGAGCAGGGCGGGATTTGGCGAACCGGCGTCACCGATGGCGGCACCATGGCGCTCGGCGAGGAGCGCCATCATTTGTTTGATCTGCACGATCTGCTTGGTGGCGCTGCAAAGGAAGCCGAGCAGGGTTTCGCCGAAGGGCTGGCGCAGAATGCGCAGATCGGGAAACGCGGCGATGCACCGGGCGAGATGGGCGTCGCTGCGCCACGGCAGCGTATCGGCGAGCGCGCGCGGATCGCCGTTACCATCGAGGTAGCGCAGTAACGCGGCTCCGGTATCGGTAGTGAGGGCGGACCAGTGCAGCCGGGCGTCGGCGTCGAGGCTGAGGCGCGCGACGTGGTGATTCCATTGGCCGAGGTAGGTGCCGCCCGGCTCGGGCTGCCAACGAAATGCTTGCCCGCCGTCAACCGTCTCCGCGAGGACCGCCGCGGACGGCGCGTGGGTCAGCGCGAGTGGTTGCCACGGAGTCCAACGGGCCGTCGTCACGGTGCGGATTTGGCCCAGAGGAAACTTTCGCGACTTGCGAGCTCTTCGCCCTTGCCGTTGACGAGGGCGAGGCGCCACGCGACGGGATGGGTTTTGCGATCGGGCCAATCGATACCGGTGAGACCGAGGCTGAAGACGGTTTCCCGGCCGGTGAGCCCGACGGGAAAGGTGTAGGTCTTCGCCTGCGGGGCGTCAGGTTTGATGATCTGGAGCACAAACTTTGCGTCCGCGGCGTTGAGCGTTGTCTTGGTGCGCACGAGAAAATAGTAACCGGCGCGGGTGTCGGGTTGGCTGCGAAGGACGGTGTGCCGACCGGTGTTTTCTTGGCCGTCGAAATATTCCGAGATCCGGTCGAAGGACTCGGCGGTGCGCCACACGGGCCAGACCCGAACGAATTCGACGTCGGCGGCGTGCGCAAGGAAGGGCACCACGAAAAACACAAAACACACGAAGGTCAGAATGCGGCTGCGGCTCATCCGGCGAAAGATGCGGGACAGAAGGGTCGGCGACAAGCGCGGGCGTGGTTCCTCACGGTTCCAGCCGGACGAGTTGGAAGCGGCGGATGCTCAGCGGAGCGGGCTCCCAGTTTTTCACGGCGGGATGGATCAGGTAGGTGCGGGCGCGGTGGACGAGCGGGGCGACCGGGGCTTGGTTGAGCAGGAGCGCCTCGGCCTCCTGGAAAAGGGCGAAACGCCGCACCGGATCGGCGGTGGCGGTGGCTTGGTCGAGGAGCGCGTCGTAGGCCTTGTCCCCCCAGCCGGTCCAGTTCTGGCCGTTGCCGGTGCGGAAGATTTCAAGGAAGGTGGCGGGATCGGGGAAGTCGGCGGTCCAACCGAGGAAGCCGAGGGTGTGGGCGAGGTTTTGTTGGTTTTGAAACAGTGTTTTCTGTTCGAAGGGCTCGATCGTCACGCGGATGCCGAGCTCGCGCTGCCACATGGCTTGGATGGCTTCCATCATGCGGGGCTGATTTTCATCGTTGAGCACCTGCACGGGGATGGAAGGGAAATTTTTCCCGCCGGGAAAGCCGGCCTCGGCGAGGAGGCGGCGGGCTTCGGCCGTATCCAGCGCTACGTGCGGGCGAGAGACGTAGGTGCCGCAGTTGGGCGGAACCACCGCGGCGGCAGCGAGGAAGGCGCCGTTGAGGACCTTTTGGGCGAGAGCGTCGCGATCCACCGCGAGGGCGAGGGCGCGGCGCACGCGTGGATCGGTGAAGGGGGCTTTGGTGACGTTGAAGTTGAGGTAGGTGATGTTAAGGAGTGGATCGATGCGGAGGGGCGAGGGGGACTGGGCGCGGTAAGTGGGGAGCTTTGACTTCGGCACATCGAAGGTGACGTGGACCTGGCCGGCCCGGAAGTTGAAGTCCTCGGTGTCGGATTTTTCGGTGGGAAAAAAGACGACGCTCTCGAGCGAAGTGCGGGCCGCGTCCCAGTAGCGGGGATTTTTCGCGACGACGAGACGGGCGTTGGGCGACCACTCGGCGAGGGTGAAGGCGCCGTTGCCCACGAGATTGCCGGAGCGGGTCCACGGATTGGCGCGGTCGTCGCTCCGGCCGAATTTCTCGATCGTGGCGCGGTGCACGGGCATCCAGGTGTTGTGGGCGGCGAGCGCGGGGAGATAGGGCGTGGGGTGAGTCAGGCGGAGTCGCAGCGTGCGGTCGTCGATGACTTCAACGCCGACCTCGGAAAAATCCTTGAGGTCGCCCTTGTTGAAACGTTCGGCGTTCTTGAGCGGCCAGAGCATGTAGGAGTAGCCGGCACCGAACGCCGGGGTGAGAATGCGTTGAAAGGAAAACGCGAAGTCGCGGGCGGTGACGGGGTCGCCGTTGGACCAGCGGGCGTCGGCGCGGAAGTGAAACGTGTAAACGAGGCCGTCGGCGGAAATTTCCCAGCGCTCGGCCACGCCGGGGAGGGCGGCGGAGGATGGTTCGTCGGTGACGGTGAGTCCCTCGTAGAGCGAGGCGAGGATGATGCCATCGGTGAGCGAATCGACGACATGGGGATCGAGGGAGGCGGGCTCGTTCTGATTGCCGAGGAGGAGAGTCTTCGTGCGGAGACCCGCCTCGGCGGAGGTCTCACGTTTGCCGCAGGCGGCGAGCAACAGGGCGATGGAGGCGAGCAAGAGAGCGAAGACACGAAGGCGCATGGGGAGAAGAAACGGACCGTTGGCGGCGGAGGCAAAAAAGTTTTCGTGTGCTCTAAGAAAGCCGGCGGTGGCGCTTTCACCGCACGGGAGTTCGTACCCTCGGCTCAGGACGTGCGCCGATTAACGGCGATCTCTACAGGGTGACCCGGACAGAAAATGCCGACCGCGGGCGGATGTGCGGCGCGCCGGTGCAGTGACCGCGGCGATTCGAAGGGGGCGCGGGGCGGGTCGATCTGGGCGTGAGCAACACTTACTCGGCATGGACCAACGCTCCCGAGCGCAGCTACGAGGCGACGGCGTTCCGGGTGACGCGAAACCAATACAGCTTGACGACGTGGCGGCCCGAGGTGGAGGCGAAGTGGTTAAGGGACGCCGGTGCCCAGCTTAAATCACGCCGCGAGGGCGTGGATGTAGTGAGAGAGCTGGCGGTCGGTGAGGGCGGAGTCGCGTTGCAGGGCCGTGAGCGCTTTTGGTTCCCACAACATGCTGCGGAGGGGATCGAGGAAGCGGCGGGGGAGATGGGGTTGAACGACGTTGCGGAGGATCGCGAGAGTCTGGCGCGACGCAGGCAGGCCGAGCCATTCGAGGATACCGAAGACGCCGTTGCGCTCGTGGACGACGTTGATTTCGGACCAGCGTGGGGCGGAGGTGCCGCGGAGGTCGACGTGGGCGGAGACGAACGCGGTCAGGGCGGGGGTTTCGGCGAGATCGGCGAGCAAGCCGGGGCAGCGGGCGGCGACTTGGAGTGCCTCGAGACGGGCGAACGCGAATTGGGCGATAAATTCGCGAACGGCAGCGGGAACGAATTCGAGGTAGGGTTTCCAATCGGCGGCGGTGAGAGTTTTGGCGGCGGTGGCCAGGGATTCCGGGCTCGGGGCGAGCGCGATCCATTCGGTGCCGTAAAGGCGCTCGAACTGGACCTCGGGCCAGTGGGTGACGCGGTGGAGGACGCCGCTGTGCGGCCAGGTGAGAGCGAGCGGGACGGAGCAGAGCACGCGGCGAGCGCGGCCGGTGACGGTGGCGGGGCGGGAGGAGGCGCGGGCGCGGAGTGGAGATGGAAGTGAGATCATGTGCCCACTCTAGCGCATGGGGTGAGACATTGGCTGGGTCAGGGGTGAAATGGTGAAAGATTTTTTTAACCACGAAACACGCGAAATACACGAAAGAGGAGGGAGGAGAGATTTGGAGAGCTGCCCACGGAACACACGGAATACACGGAAGAATTGAGGGGCGAAGAGGCGGAGAAGGAGAATTAGAATAATGCGACAGGAAAAACGGGGTGCCCGCGAATCACGCAAATGGGCGCGAATTGCGGAGGGAGGGGAGCTCCTCTTTTGAATTTCTGGGCTCGGGTTTTATTCGCGCAGATTTGCGCGATTTGCGGTCAGATTGTTTTTGGATCGGGAAAAACCGGGCGGGCGCGGAATCGAATTGCGCCGGGGAAACGGCTGGGGCCGGATGGAGCCAATCAGCATGAATCCTCGCTCCCAGTCTTCCCGGCCCCCTCTGGAGCGGATGCTGCGAATCCACGAGGAACTGCGGCGCGGCGCGCTCGTGAATTGCACCATGCTCATGCATGCGCTCGAGGTGTCGCGGAAAACGGTGGTGCGCGACATCGCGTTCATGCGGGACCGGCTGGAGCTGCCGATCGAGTTCGACAGCGGCATCCAGGCCTACCGCTACACGGAGAAGGTGAGCGCGTTTCCCACGGTGAATGTGACCGAGGGCGAACTGCTCGCGCTCCTCGTGGCGCAACGGGCGCTCGAGCAGTACCGCGGGACGCCGTTTCACCATCAGCTGGAGGTGGCGTTTGCGAAATTGTCGGGCGGGTTGCAGGACAAGATTTCGTTTTCGCCGGCGGACGAGCTGCGCGCGGTGTCGTTTAAGAATATCGGGCTCGGGAAGACCGATCTCACGGTGTTCAACGCGCTCAGCGCCGCCGTGCTAAAGAGCACCGAAGTGGGCTTTGCCTATCGGAAGCCGGGCGGGACCAAGGCGGAGCCGCGACGGGTGCAGCCCTATCATTTGGCGAACCGGGAGAACTCGTGGTATCTCGTGGGATTTGATTTGGAGCGCGGGGCGTTGCGGACGTTTGCGTTGCCGCGCATCAGCGACGTCGTGACAACCGCGGTCGAGTTCGAGCGGCCGGAAGATTTTTCGCCGGAGAAATTTTTCTCCAGCGCGTTGGGGGTGTTGGGCGGGGAAGGAAATTTCACGGTAGTGATCCGGTTCGACGCCACGGTGGCGGAGCGCGTGCGGGAGCGGGAATGGCATGAATCGCAAGAGATGCGCGAACTGCCGGGCGGTGCGTTGGAGCTGAAGTTGCGGCTAGGCGCGCTGGTGGAAGTCGAGCAATGGGTGCTGGGCTGGGGCGCGGCGGCCGAGGTGATCGGGCCGGCGGAGTTTCGCGCGAGCGTCAAGGCGACCGTGGCGCGGTTGAGGAAGATGTATGGGTAAGTGAGGAAGCGAGCGGGCGAGCGGAGCGGAAGCGGGTCGGGCGGACGGCAGGTCGGAGGGCGGTGAGACGTGGCCGTGGGCGTGGGCCGTGGGCGCGGAGGGCGGGTCGGAGACTTTGCCCCCTTCGCGTGCTCGCGGCTTGCGGAGTGGTGGACGAGCGGCCACGGTTTCCCCTCAGCCCTGAATGAACCCTTACGCGAACACCGATGAACATCAGCCCGTGACCTGGGTGAAGGGGTATCCCGTTTATGCGGCGCATTTGGTCGTGTTGGGTTACGTGGTGTCGTTGTTCGCGACCACGTTGTTACTGGCCCTTAAGCTGGAGGCTTGGCTCGGCTGGCTGACGTTTGAAAGCGCAGCGGTGCTGCGCGGCGATGTGTGGCGCATCCTCACCTACGGCCTCGTGAATCCCCCGAGCCTCGGGTTCGTCATCGATATGGCGATGATCGGTTGGTTCGGGCGAGAGGTAGAACGCGTCTATGGCCGGAATTCATTTTTGGCGTTTTACGGGTGCCTGTATTTGATCTCGCCGCTAATCTTCACGGTTTTCGGTGCGTGGTTGCCCGCCAAGTTGGTGGGTGAATCGGGCTCGCTCGCGTTGTTTGTGGCGTTTGCGGCGATCTATCCGACCGTGCCGATGTTCTTCAACGTGCTGGCGGCCTGGATGGCGGTGATTTTGGTCGGGCTGTATACGCTGATGGCGCTGAGCTCACGGAATTGGACGGCGCTGATCACGCTCTGGTCGACGGCAGGATTTGCGTTGGCCTATGTGCGCTGGAAGCAGGGCCGGCTGGATTTGACGCTCCCGCGCATCGAGTGGCTGGAGAAGAAGCCGAACACCAGATTGCGGGTTTTGCCCGATCTTGAGCCGGCGGCGAAGACGAGTGCCAAAGTGGAGCCGAAGCGCGCCGAGGCGACGACCGCACGGGCCGGGCTGGATAAAACGGCGACGAGCGAAGTCGATGCGCTGCTGGATAAGATCGCGCAGTCGGGCATCGGCAGTCTGACGGCCAAAGAGCGCGCACGGCTGGAAACGGCGCGGGCGGAACTGCTGAAGCGGCGGTGAGGCGGGGTGGGGTCGGTAGGGGCCCGCGATAGACGCGAATCACGCGAAAGTCGGAGGGGCGCCCACGGAATACACGGAAGGCACGGAAAAATCGGAGAACAAATCAGAGCGGAGAGATGGCGGGAGGATGCCGTAGCCGCGGGTTGAGCGGGGTGAGGTCACCCCGCCTACAGTGGGCGTAGGGCGCCACGAGGCGCGCCCCGAAGGCGGAATTAGGGGGCTGGCGTGACCGTGTAGGTCGCTCCGGGGGTGGTGGTAAAATCGGCGGTGGTCGCGGGTCGGAGCATGAGGACGGGTAGGGCGGCCGGGTCCGCGATCTCGGGTGTGCCCGCGGCGACGGTGGCGAAGAATAAATTCGGGTTGGGTCCGGTGGTGGGTTTGGGTTGGGCGCCGGTGATGGTGACAGGCGTGGCGGTACGCAGGCGGAGGTTGCCGCTAAGTTTGGAGCGGATCACCGCGCGGGTGAGTTTGCCCTCGGTCCACGCGAGATCGACTTCGAAGCCGCCCCGGGTTTTGAGGCCGGTGACCGTGCCGCTGGGCCAGACGGACGGGAGCGCGGGCAGGAGTTGGAGGACGCCAGCGTGGCTTTGCACGAGCAGTTCGGCGATGCCGGCGGTGTAGCCAAAGTTACCATCGATCTGAAATGGCGGGTGCGCGTCGAGCAGGTTCTGGTAGAGGCCGCCGCCCTTCATCGAGGTCTCCGAGGTGCCCACGAGATTGAAAAGATTTTGGATGATTTTGTAGGCGTGGTCGCCGTCCAACATGCGGGCCCAGAAATTGATCTTCCAACCCATGGACCAACCGGTGGCTTCGTCGCCGCGGAGCTCGAGGGTGCGGGCGACGGCGCGGAAAAGTTCGGGCGCGGTGTCGGGGGTGATCTGGTTGCCGGGGTAGAAGCCGTAAAGGTGGGAGAGGTGGCGGTGCTTGGGGTCGGGCTCTTTGTAGTCGGTGCGCCACTCCAGGAGTTGGCCGCGATGCCCGGCAGAGAATTAGTGGCCGTTTTTACCGTGTTGGGACCGGAAACGCGCGAGCTCGGGGTAGGCGCGCTGCGGGTCGCCATAGCGATTGCCGGCGTGGTCTTGGCCGCGAGCGAGATAAAGGTGATGCCAAGTACCGATTTGCTCGTGATTCGCGCGAGTGCGTGTACTAATGTAGCGCATCGTGTAGCCGCAACGGCGCTTTGTGCTCAAGTTCGGCTCACTGCCGTGGATGATACGGCCATCGTGGAGGCTACATTGATTGGCCTCGAGCTCGATCGGAACCAGCTTGGAGACGTCGCGTTGCGAGGATCTGATCTCGTCGTTAAACACCGCTTCGCCGGGTTTGAGCGCATCGTAGTCGGAGAATCCCATCTTACCGCTGGTGTGCGTTCGGGGTAGAACCCGCATGCAGCCGTTCTCGGTAGTAGCCGGGTCAATCGCAAGCCAGACGGTGACTACTTCCATGGGATTTATCATGGTCTGCCAGTAGTGGGAGTCCTCGTGCCAAGGTACGCGCTTCCCGTTGCCCTTAGGTTTGCAAATAAAGTGGCTCGCGAAGAGGGCGATATCGGGCCCGATGATGGGCTCGACGAGATTCATAATTTCATCAGCGAAGAGCCACTCAAACAGCTCGGGATGTTGAAAGTGCGGGACATCCATCGACTCGGGGCGGACATCGGCGTCGAGCTGATTTAGGATAGTTTCAAAGCAATTTTTAAGACCAAGAAATTTGGCCGCAGGAAAAACGGGCTGCCGGAAGACGTGATAGCCCTCGCGGTGGTAGTTTGCAACGTCGGTGGGCGAGATGCGGTGGTGCGATAAGGGCGAGAAAGGGGCAGTCATCATAAGAAACGACGTAGACCAACAACGATGGGTGAGCGAGATCGGGGAAAAGGTTCCGGCTTAAAGTTAAGGCAGGAGCGCGGCGACGGCGGGGTCTTGGAGATTCTCGCTGGTGGCGAGCACGACACCGGTGTCGATCGTCGCAGGAGCTTTTTTCCCCTGCAGCGATTCGACGATCGTTTTTACGCCGAGGTAACCCATTTTAACCGGGTCCTGTAAAATAAGGCCCTGAAGATCCTGACGTTGGAGGGCCTCGACAAATCTTTGGCTGTTGGCGAATCCAATGAGACGGACTTTGCCGCCGCTGAGGCCAATATTGCTGAGCGCGAGCAGCATGCCGGCGGTGGTGGATTCGTTTGGGGTAAAAATCCCGTCAACTTGAGTGCGGTAGCGATTGAGGAGATTTTGGGCCGCGACCAAGGCCGTTTCCCGGGTTGCACCGCCGTGCTGATTGGAGGAAATGACTTTGATCTTAGGAAAACTTTTTTGGATCTCGTCGAGGAATCCCGCTTCGCGCTGCTCCGAACTAGCGGCGCCGACCTGAACGCGAAGTAAAATGACGTTGCCCACGCCGTTTAACAACGTGCCGAGGCGCTGGGCGGCGAGGCGGCCTCCAGCGTGATTATCGGTGGAAATGACGCTGATCGGCGCGTTTGATTTAAGGCCTGAATCGACGATTGCGACTGGGATCCCAACGCGGACGGCCTGCTCAACCGGGGCGACGAGCGCGTGCGCATCTAAAGGCGCGAGAACGATACCACTGACGCGCCGTCCAATGAAATTTTCTACGACTTGGACCTGCTGGTCTCGATCGTCCTCGCGCAGTGGGCCCTTCCAGATAATCTCAACGGCGAGCCCTTTTTGCTGGAATTCAGCTTGGGCTTTGAGCGCGCCGGCACGCAGTAATTTCCAGTATTCATGGGTCGTGCCCATGGGAATTACGGCGATGGTATAACTTTTTTCAGCGCTCCAAAGGCTGGGCAGAGCGCATTGAACCACGAACAATAACCAAACTAGGGGAAGTTTCATTGGCTGAGGGGTATATGGTGGTAATGAGCAACGATCGCCCGAAGGCGATCATCGAAAAAATTCAAATCAGGCAGGGAGACGCAGCACCTCGGCCCGGCGGTACGACCAAGGTGCGAACGGCTCGCTCGGGGAGTTTGGGTTGCGTGCGAGGCTGGGGTACTAGCCGTTCTGCCTCTAAAACTAAATTTTTAGTTCGCGAGAGGACGCGGGAGTTAGGCTTTCCCGGCTTCCTCGTTGCTGACGGGTTTGAAGGCAGGACGGCCGTAGCGCTGGGTGGGCGGCGTGCCATAGGGATTATGCTTAAATTCGTCTACGCCGCGGCAAAGATAAATTTTGAAATTGGGATTCACCGAGAGGTCATTTTTTACGTTTGTGCCACTATAACGAATCGTAAGGCCAGCCCGCCGCCGATCAGAGGGATTTGCCGGTGATCCGTGAATGGCCCGATCGTCATGCAAGGAGCATTCCCCGGCCTTGAGACGAAACTGGACGGCATTATCAGCCTTAAAGTCGGTGCCGTCAGCCAATTCTAAGGTGAGGACAGAGCTGGTTTCAGTTGAACGGCGATGTTTGATGACTCCACCGCGGTGGGAACCGGGCAGTAATTTCATTCCGCCATTGATCTCATCGACATCGTCAAAGGCCAACCAAACGGTCACGGAGTTGTGCGGCGCCATTGGCCAATAATATGAATCTTGATGCCAGCCAACGGTTGAAAGGGTGCGGGGATCTTTGATGAAAAAATTGCTCGCCCAGCAAAAAAAGTTATCTCCGAGAATACCCGAAACGAGCTCAATAATTTTGGGATTCATGGCGATTTCGTAAAGGTAGGTACTGGTCTCGTGCCATTCGCGGATATCTTTACTGGATTCGCCGGGTTCTAGCAGAGCGAGCAAGTGCGGAAGCTCCGCATTTAAATTCTTCATCTCGTCGCGGCTAAAAATTGGCGGGAGGCCAAGCAGGTAGCCGTTTTCGTGGTAAAACGCTTTTTGGGCAGGGGTGAGTTGGTATGAGGTAAGCATGAACTAATCGGGGTGCTTTTAGGGCGCGAATTCAAGGATCAACTTAAAGAGCGTTCTGCTGCAGGCGTTTCACGTAAACACGGGGGATGGAATTTCCAGCTGAGGATTTTTCGGGGCGTTCGTTGCGCACGCTAATGACGGCGCTGAGCGGTTGTCGGGAGATTTTGGCCAGGTCGATATCTTTGGGCAGGTCGTGGCGAATACGGTCGTTTTGGCTATCGCGGTTGGCTCGGTTTCCGTCGGCGGTGAGGATGGCCGAAGGAGACGGGAGGCGCCTTCGCCCTGCCGGGTTGCTGCTCCCGAGCATACCTGCCGCGGCCCAGTGCAAATTTGTTGATTGAATGTTCCCGTCGCGGCGCCGACTCCGACCGCTACTTTTTTCGTCGATGCGGCGGGGCCGCCGATACCCCCGAAATCGATTTCACCGTCGAACCTCCCTTTGACCCCCTCCCAGAACGAACCCGGTTAACATTCAGTTTCAGGGCAGTTCCTTAACCCGCCGTCCTAATAGCGCTTTTTTCCCCGCGGCCTCATTGAGTCGCACCCAGCACGTGCTGCACCGCCGCAAGCAAGTCGAGCCGACGGTAAACGCGACCAGTCAAAGGATCGGTCACGGGCTGACCGCTCCGCTGGAAAATAGCCATCATGGCCTCGGGGAGGTTTGCGCCCTCACGCCGCCAATCAAAGCGGCTTTGGTCGATTGCCTCGCGCAGGATCATGGCCGCGCCGCAGACGATGGCATTGGCTGAACTCGTCGCGCTGGCGGGCGCTAGCAGCGCGACTTTTTCGCTCCGATCACAGTGGATCACATCCCGGCCCGGGACCACCGCACCGATCGCAAAGCAATCCGTCTGCGCAGCGGGCCATGAAATGCCCGAGGTGAAAGCATGATTACCGGAGGGCGCACTCACCCAAATTCCAAGCTCACGTAGCCGCGCGAGTTTTGCGTCGATTTCGGTCGGGACGGGCGCGCCGTGCTCGCGGTCGTCCACCGGCGCAAGATTGACCGTCGTAATCCGGTGCTCTTCGCGATGGTCGATCACCCACTGTAAAGCCCGTGCGAGCGAGGCGCTGTCGGCCAGCGTGCCATGGCAACATTCGAGGCTGCGGACGACGGCGATCTGATTTTGCCACGCGACGCCGCGTTGGTGTGGGAAATCTAGCGAAGAAGGAATCCCAATGGTGGTCCCGTGGTAGCCCTTGCCTTCGTGTTTTGGATCAGGGTCGCCCGTGACCGCATCGTAGGCTACCCGCACTTTTGGCACCCCGTTCCGCCACGTTTGCCACTCGGGCCGCGAAAGGGTGCAGCCATCATCGAGCAGCGCGAGCGTCTGGCCCAAACCAAAAGAAAGTCGGTCGGCGTAAGCGGCCCAAGTATCGGTGATCCGAGCCTGAATAAAACCCTCGGGCTGGGCGGGCGCAATGGGCGCGAGGTCCTGCGCCGTCGGCGCCTCCCACACGGTCGCACCCATGTGGTAGCCGTCGCGCAAAGGGGACTGCTTCGCGTACCAAACCGTGACGATGCTTCCGTTTGCGAGTTGCACGCTGCTGGGATACCCAGAATCTCCCGAGCAATTCACGAGGCGCACGGGTTCTGTCCAAGTGCGGCCTTCATCAGCGCTGAGCAGGGCGCACACGCCCGCTTTGCCTACTGTACGCACGCCGTAGGTGAGCAGCAGGCGGTCATCGGCCAAACGCGTCACGTGCGCATTAATCTCACCTTGCCCGCTTCCCGTGCCGACGCTCGTCACGCGGCGTGGTCCGCGCCACGTAGCGCCGCCGTCGTCACTGTAAAAAAGGTCGGTTGCACTCGAATCGGAGCGAGCGGCGGCGAGCCAGTTGCTGCCGTGCAGCGGAAAGAGGCTGGTTTCGTTATGGCCAGTGCCGATGAGCGAACCGCGCTGCCAGGTCTCGCCGTCATCAATGCTGCGGAAATGCCACGATCGCCACTTGTTTATCTCGGTCGAGACGGCGCCATCCGTGTACTGGCCTTGATAACAACTGGTGTGCAATGCCCCGTCTGAACCCGGCCAAATGT
>Ga0209617_10000223_pt1 | contig 23930 bp, 35 predicted proteins | sample LakEriepJuly2011_2_FD_187459 | JGI IMG/M metagenome (GOLD analysis project Ga0209617, IMG submission 187459) | Freshwater microbial communities from dead zone in Lake Erie, Canada - CCB epilimnion July 2011 (SPAdes) (version 2) | ecosystem: Environmental > Aquatic > Freshwater > Lentic >...
CTCCCGACGCACCAATTTCAGCAGGAACAGGTTTGTTCAAACATAAAGAAACAGGTTTGACATCATGGAGTTACCGTGAAAATTTTGACCCTGAAGATTCACCCCATATACGTCATCCACACGATTATACCAAATGGGAAATGACAGATAGATTTGGAAATCTATTCAATAGACTTATATTATACAGGGCAGATCTCTACCACGTATCTTTGGACTACTTTGGAAGCACTAAAGAAGATGGTAGACTCTTTCAAGTCTTCTTTTTCAACACAGAATATTAACATGGAAAATTTTTCAAACACAATGCTGAACCCTAATCTGGACCTAAAAAAATATTCAGAAGAATTCAAACAAAATAAAGTAGTAGTAATCAAAGATATTTTTACAGAGCCAGAGATCGAAAAACTCTACAAATGGTTTTCAGAAGAAATGCCGTCTAATTGGTGGGATGTTTCCTCGTTCCCTTCAAAACATCATGATAGTGTAAACTTTGTTAGAAATGAACCTGAAAATGAAGGAGAAATTAAGGAAAATTACATTCACGCTCTTCAGTCATTTAGTGAGGGTAAATTTGCATATAACTTTTTCAGAACTAAAGATAACCATTATGAAGACTGTACTTGTAACGAATGTGAATTCAGAAAATGGTTAGTATCTGATGAAAATTTGAAGTTATTAACTGAGGTGACTGGTAGTAATTATACTGCAACCGATGAAGTGTTTGCGGCTTGTTATACTATTGGTGATTTCTTATCACCACACGTTGATTCCCCAAATGGTACATTAGGATTTGTACTTCACATGACAAAAGATTGGTTACCTGAATATGGAGGTCTACTTCACTTTATGGATGATGATCGAAAAATTGTTGAGAGAATCGAAGTACCTGAGTATAACTCCCTGACTTTATTTTACTTACCTAAAAATAAAGGTAAGTGGCATTTTGTTTCTCCTGTTGCACCTGGCACACCAGAAATTAGATTAACTTTCACTGGGTGGTTCAAATAACTCAGGAAATAAATCAACAACAAGATCCACAAAAGTTTGGGTACAATAACACATTCCAATAGAATGTCTTTTCACCGCATATTCATCTAAATTGATCATAAATCCCCTGTGGTGATTTTTGGACCATATCATGTTGTGATCAAATCCTAAAGCATCCAAAAACTCTAATTCTTCATCAACGATTGACTCGAAAATTACAATATCGGGGTACAATTCATTAATTTCATTAATTGGACCACCACTTTTTTTCCATGATGGTGAAAGTTGTAGGTTCGAATCACCATTTTCTGGATGTAATACCCAAATCGCTTTTGGGTACGTGTCCAAAATATGTGGAAAATCATCCGAAGTTATTCTCAATATCATTTTATCTAAAATTAGGTCCTGAAATCCAACTCACCATAGATTCTCTTACACCAGAATTGACAGGTGTTACTCGGTGTATTAAAAAACTTGGAAATAATATTAAAGTCCCACGTGTTCTTGGGGCGGTAATTGGTTCAGGACCTGTAAAAAATTGCAAATCGCCACCCTCATATTCATCTTCATGTGATAACTGAACCACCATAGATAATTTCCTATGACTACATGTTTGACCAATATCTGCATGCCAACTATAGTGACCACCCCCTCCGAAGTATTTCGTATATTGAAAGTCGTCACCAAATCCTGCAAGATCGAAGTTCCAAGACTCATCATTAGCCATTATTGCTTGATCTGCCAATCTATCAAATATCCAACTTGTTTCTTCACAAAAGGGTACAAAACCAACAATACTGTCTCTGATATGTTTTCTTTTTATATTGTCGGCACCTCCAACCAAACCCTCAAACAGATAAGCCTCTTCACCAATATCAATAATCATATCGCATTCCTCATCTGTAAATGCATCCTCAACGATATAAGGTTCAGTCACTGACAACCTTTTTGATGCGTAATAATCTATGAATGGATCCGAGTAAGTCATATAATGTTCAGTTATGAATAATTATACTTTATACTTAGTCTGTAATAAAGTTATTTATGAAAAAATTAGTGGACATATTTGATTTCAATGGTGAATTCGATCTTTTGGAATTAAAAATAAAATATAATGAAAAATTTATTACAGAATTTTGGATTTCTGATAAAACTGAAAATAAAGTGTTACAAGATTTTGTCGAATCCAATTACAAATGGTTAGCGAATAAAATTAAAATATTCCCGAACATAGAAACAAGTATTTACGACGAAAATTTAAAAAATCTGTTTGTCACAAAAGAAATTTTTTTCGATGATATTGTAATTTTTTCAACCATAAGAGACGTTTATAAAAAAGAGATTATCGATGAGTTGGACTTACATCTTCCTTTCGGTCCTCATTGGTTTTCAACAATTTCCACTAATGAAAACTTAAGTGATTTTTCAACGGAAAGTGTTATAGGTCCGATATCTTTTTATCGTTCTGAATACACGACCAATCCAAAATCATTTGAATTTACATTGAAACAAATTCGTGGGGAAAGAAAAGTGGATAAAAAATATATTTTATCCGACGCTTGTTATCGAATCAATATCACCGAAAAAAAAGAAGGTTTTATCTTTACCCTTGATTGATAATTTTATCTAAGATAACACCGTTTTGGTTTTTAGAAAAATCGATAAATTTCGGGAATTTGGTTATAAAATGAAACTCCAACATTTTACCGATCTTATGAATCTTATCATTATCAATATCCACATTCTTTTGTTGTTTTATTTTTGAGAACTTAATGTTGGGATATAAATCTTTTATTGTTGCAAATAAATTTTGATTATCAACTAAGACGTAAACAAAATCATATTCAGATAATTCTTTCAAAGAACTAAGATCAACATTTTCATCGATCATAATTACAATTTGATTTTTATATGATGTCATTTCGTCCATAAGGAATTTGAAATTTTCGGAATAATTTTCTTCTACATCTTTGAATAATACATCATATAACTTTTTGTAAGAAAATTTTTCACCATCTGTAATTTGTTTCAAAACTTCACTATTACTTTCATTTTTGATGATGTGTGGAATCAAATCTTTATTTGTGTAAAAATATAAAATATTACTATTGAAGTATTTTTCTGAAATCTTTTGTGTTTCTAAGAAACTAACTTCTTCTCTACTTGGATCCGTGAGGTTCATAAAACCGTGTTTCCAAGACATATTTTTCCATTTGTCACCCCACCACCTAATTTCACTTGTAAAAACATCTGCAAAGGGACTTTTATCTAACCCATCAATTCTGAAGTTATAATTGTTTAAGAGTGCCAATAAAAACCCTGATAAAATACCAGGTAATTCTTCAATTGGTTTACCTGTGGATTGGAAAACCAAAAATTTATTGTCGGGGGTGTTATAATTAGTTAAATTCATTTTCTGGTTCTGTTAGGCTATTTCCCAAACCTTCACTTCTTGATTGTCCTGTGAAGTTGGTTTTAGTTGCAATTGCAATGATGTTGGAGATAAAGAGACCTCTGATATCCCAACGAGGATGTGACGTTGTCACAGCCGATAAAAATTCGTCTGAAACAATAATATTTTCTTTTAGTGTTGATAGATGATCTTCCACTAATTTTCTAATACCTTGTCGATTCAGGAGGTAGGTGTGGGTATTATAGAAGTAAGTTGGTCTTATAAAATGTTTCCGTCCAATTTTGTACGGTTTTGGTACATCGGAATATAGACCGTGTAATGAGTTATGACTCATCAAACAAATATCCCATTCATGACCATCCATTTCATCAAAAATGGACCAATCGATAGGTTCGATAATAGTAAAATCGTCCTCCAAAATCATGATCCGTTCATACTTATTTTCATAAGCGTCCTCCCAACAAAGGGTGTGGGAAATACACCCACCAGCCTCACCATCAGTAACGGGTCTTGTCCACCAAAAATTATCATTTCCACGATATGATAAATCCCAACCACTATAAGCTTTATAGGGAAGTCCAGTTTCGGTTCTGAGTCTTTTACCAATAAAACCTGGCATTATTTGTATAGGAGTTCCCTCAGGTAAAGGTAACTGTTCAACCCTATCGTACAACTCTTGGTAGTACTCAGGTCGATGGTCTATGGTTATGACATACACCTTATCTATTTTCATATAAGGAATATAAATGAATCCCTGTGGTTTTCAAGGGGATTTGATTTTAGAACTTGGAGATCCTATTGAACATCTCCAAAACTAATTTTCGTTTTTCTTTGAAAGACTCTTTCAAATCTTCATCCACTTCTTCTTCGATATCTTCTTCTTCATTATAAGGGTCATCAGCGCCACCAGATTTGAAATTGAATCCTGAACCAACTTTTCCTAAGTCCATGTCGTTTTCTGTATCCATTCCCAATCCTTCATCACCTTCTCTGTCTACATCTCCAGCATCGTGTTGGAACGTGTCACTTGGTTCGTCAGAGTATGCCATACCGTCTGTCAGGTCAGGGAACATACCTTTTAGATCATCACTTGGATCATAATCCATAACATCTTTCATTGAATTGTAATCGTGATGTGGGTGTTCTTTGTCGTAATCTTTCATGGTCCCGTAAACGTCTTCAGGACCATGTGATACAAATTGATAACCTGGTTCCACCGCCGATACATCCATATCATCAGCTTCAATCTCATCAATCTCTTCGTAGTCAATATCCAAGGTATCTTCATCTCCAAAGAAGTCTGCTCCACCCATAGTCACAGAATAAGCATCAAATAAACTATCTGAATACATGTCTTTTACATAATCAAATAGATCGTCATAATATGGTTTGTCTTCGTATTTTGCAAGAGCCATGTAGATCGCGTTGTCCGCAAACTCAAATTCATCTTCATATTCATTTGGATCCATATTTGAAAACACTTCTTGGAAATCTTGTGAACCCATAACTGAATCTCCAATCATAGGAATATCTGTTTGACCACCGTTTTCTTCTTCACCCATTTCAGAAGAACATTGTTCACACATTTCTTCTTCTTTCATATCAACACTTTTACCCCTGAGTTGTTTTACCAATTTGGAAAGTAGTAAAAATGGTAATTCGGACTCTTTCATAGCATCTTCGACACTCATTTCACCGTTAGCAATTCTTTTAGCGTAACCCAACGGTGAAAAGTCCCTAACACCTTCGTTAATACCCATATTTGTGTAGGCTTTTACTTCACCCTTGTTGTTTACCACCAAACCCTGTTTGTCGTTGGCAAAATCCTGAACATAAAGTGGTTGGTTATTAGAAACCGGATTTGGGTTGAGTGTTCGGTATCCGTTGTAAACCTCACGGTGTTTGTTTAGGATATTTTCTCTCTCTGCGTCTGAAACGGCTAAAAAAACTGAATTCATAATGTGTATTTCTATATAAATAGTTTTGTAGTCCAAAAAATTTCCGTACCTTTGTAGAAGGAAAAACAAATAACATAGTCATGAAAAAAGAAATTGAAATCCGAGTACCACTTCAGAACGAGTCAGTCAAACTCAAGCGCAAAGTCGCAATTCAAATTCGTGAAGGTCTCGGACTAAAGTTTCATCCAATTTTGGTTGATCTTATTTCGACCACACACATGACCACAGACGCAGTTCGTGTCCGTGCAAAACTCACCGAACAAAATGGAAAATGTTGCCGACTCTGCAACAAAACCCTAAAAACGGACCTGGCCATGATGGCAGGAATCGGATCCACCTGCGCTGTTTACCTCGGTTCAAAATATCCAGTTTCATTTGAAGAAATGGAATCATTCCGTAATGAAATCAACAAAAAAGTACAAGACTTGGGTGAATTTGAATTTTGGCTCCCCAAGTCCCAAATCAAAGAATATGTCAAAGGACATCGTCTGAAATTCTTAGCAGAAAAGTTCTACAAGTAACTTGACAACCCACGAAAGTGGGTTTATTTTTCAATCGTGGGGGACATCTCACTATGGAGTTTCATTTGTGAAGTATTTGGTTATCGTTTTACAAAAGGCCTGAGTGAATGTTCTCCATTTTTTTTATTATTTTATTATGAAACAACATTACATCTACATCGCACTGAAAAAGAAATACGAAGCTGAAATTGCTGAAGCTCGTGCAACCCTTGAGATTTACTTTAACGATGCCGTTGGTATTGGAGAACACCCTCAGATGCTTGAGGAAATGGACAAGTTTGTTGAGAAACTTGCTTCGGCAAACGACAAACTTGCCAATTTGGAGATTACATTTGGTGGATACGAGAACCAATCTCAGAATCTCTAAAATAAAAAGGGTATGGAAGAATATCCCTTAGATGACCTCTGTGAAGATTGTCTTACCTTGCCTGGTCACGACAACGCAATTATAGGGATGGTCTCTCAAACCATCTCTAAACACGTCTTATACCACATCCCAACAATTATCCAAAATTTGGTAAATGAAGGAATCAATATGGAAGATGCTTTGGAACATTTTGATTACAACATCAGAGGATCATCACAGGGAGATTCTTATCCAATGTTTTTGGATGTAGAATTAAATCCAAAATATAAAAATGGGGAATACGTTTTTGAAGTTCGAGAGTGGGGGGTTATATAACTCCCCTTTTTTTATACTCTTCGTAGAGGGTTTCATAAACTTTGTATGACTCTTCTACTGTTTTCTTTTTCTTATCGTAATCAGATTTCAACACCCAAGTATCAACGTCAGGCTCTAATGATAATGATGAACCATTATCCCAATCCATAATATAGTTGTAATCTGTTCTATCACCGAATGGGGTTTTTTGGATACTGATAACCGTTCCGGAAGTGCCAGGTTTAACCGCCGAAAAAGAATCACCCATATGTAAAAGGACGATTCTATCACCAACTTCTAATTTTGGATTAAGTTTACTCATACACAAATAAATATAGTGTAGTATTTATTATTATGGATATTTTAATTACCGAATCACAAAAAGGTATTTTACTAACTGAAGGGATTGCTGAAGCACTTGCAGAGATTTATTCAGGTACCAAGGATTATAGTTCTGATTTATACAAAAGGGTTAAGAGAAGATTGGATATCAACTTTGGTGTCCTACTGACATTTTCTGCAGCCATCGGAGGTGTTGTTGAGCCCTTAGAAAGTTTTTTGGTTGGAAAATACCCTGATTTATCTGAAGATCAAATCGTTCTAATTTTAACTGCCGTGGTGGCAATTTTATGGAAAGAAAATTCAAAATTGATTCGGGAATTGTTGGACAAAGTCAAATCACAAGGTCTGAATAAAGAATTTATGACTGCCATAAAGAAATCAAATCAACTAAAAAATTCATTCAAACAGTTTTTGACTAATTCATTACAAGGTATGTCTGTTTCATTAGACGTACTTTCATACACCTATATGATCCCACTGTTGGGTTATTTGGTTATGATGTACCAAGGTCAAGAAATATCACCAGAACAGGTTGAATTATTAGTCACACGACTATCGGCCATAGGAGGTCTCACAATAGGTTCTGAAGTGATCAGTAAAATTGTTGATACAATCAGAAAAAAAAGTAAGAATTTTTAATTCCTTGGTTCAACCATTACGTGCCAACTAATTTTGAAATCGTTGGGGTCAATATTCATACTTAGGATTCCAGCCTCCGTCAAATAATTTATTTTACCATTATTTGTTCCTAAAGATCCATCGTTTTGAAATTGTAATTTTGGATGACTCAAGACATTTTCAATAATTTGTTTTTGTCGGTTAAATTCAAATAGCAAATCTTTCAACTGATAATAACCATCACCTTCAATATCAATCAAGATAAAAATCATTATCTGACGAATCGGGTCTGACCCATCAACGTCAAGATCTATTGTAACACTATTTTTTTCACTTAAAGCATTTTCTATTGCGAATTTGAGTAATTTTTCACTCTTTTCAAAATTCTTTCTTTTATCCATGTTCCATCAACTTTTTTACAATACGATCAATAATCTTATCGTTCAAATTATACTTAGTGCGTCTTTTATTAAAGTAGTCTCTAATAATATCCTCCAAAGGTTTCCTCATTAGTTTTGCTTTTCGTTTGAAACCAACCATTTGAGCCTCAACTTCGTGTGGTTGGGTGTAGTATGTTTCGGGACGAGTAATTCTACGTTTGGAAATTTTATCACCTCTTTCATATTGTCTTTTGTGTGTAAGTTCGTGGGAGATCACGTCGTTAAACTCACCGACCAAGTCATATAAAAAAGATTGATCAGTTTTTGGATCTATGTTCAGAAATACCTCAAGTGTATCAGTTTCATCATCCCAAAAGGCTTCAATATCATAAGGTTTCAGGAATTTACCATCAAAATCTTTACCTTTATTCATTATTATTTCCATATCGAAAGGATTACCAAAACCAGCATCAACTCTATCGTATTTGTAAGTTTTTGGTTTTTTGTAATCTTTTTTTATATTAAAAATAATATCACGGACGATATTTCTAAGAAACTTTCTTGAGACTTTTTGTTCATGAATTATTTCATTAGTATTACTTGGTTTAACAAATTCCCATTTGTCTATATCGAAGTCTCTGATACCAAAATTCTTCAAAAGTTGTGTAATTCCTGTTCTAAATACTCCATATAGGTGAAGGTCTTTACGATTTAAAATTCTTCCAACTATATTCCAAATTGTGTCAGTTTGTTCTTCCGTAACATTTTTTATCACTTTGAGTTTTAATTTGAGTTTTGGTTCGATACCTATAACCTCAATGTAATAATCAAAACATTCATCAATTGTTGAGTCTTTAAAAATTGGACCACAAATCGACAATTTTCTCTGCTGAAGGAGATCATTGAGTTTATCTATGTCGATTTTGTCCATAGACTATAAATACTACAATCTGAAGTTGTTACGATATTGAATAGGAAAAGATATACCAAATCCCATCCGTGTAGTGTTTGAGATATGGGTTGATAATGTAATATCAAACGACCACGGGTCTTTTGTCATGAGTCGAATTGGGTGTACCATAACACCAACCTCAGGATAAACGTTATAGGAAGTCCCAACAGGTTGTATCTTTACTCCTGCCATACCACGAATACCATCACTCATAAAACCCTTTGTAATCCCGATTCTATTTACGGCATTGAATGGTGTATAAAAGATGGAACCGCTAAACAATCCTCCATACCTCACACCCAAATAGATACCAAAATCACGTCTATCCAATCCGTTAAATGTGGTGATCAACGATGTATCACCCTGTACCAAAATAAAGTCACAGGTCCGACCGTTGTTGTAAGTTCCGCCATAATAACTGTAATAACGAGATTGCCCTTTCACCAAAAAGGTCAATACAAGAAATAGAAGTGAGAGTTTAGTTTTCATAAAACAAATATACAAAAATATTTTGATCACACCAAAACATATGGTATATTTTAAACCATGGACCTAATTAACACTCACCCGATAAAAAAATCCGATCTTGGATTTCACGGAAACCTCTTCGGAGGAAAATTAATGGCTTGGATTGACGCCGCAGCGGCAGCGTATGCTATGGAGGTGTGTCACAACAGACGAATGGTTACCGTCTGTATTGATAAATGTATTTTCAAAAAACCTGCAAAAGAGGGAATGCTTCTCAAGATCTACGCAGGTGTGGAAAGTGTAGGTAATACGAGTATCAACTTATACGTTGAATCGCGATCATTCAACGTTTACACTCACGAAGAAGAAACAATCCTTTCCACTCATATTACCTTTGTCAGAATTGATGAAGATGGAACTCCGATTCCAATTAGTGATAAAGTTAAGGAACGTTTCAAAAAGTAATTGACAGGTAAATTATTTTCATTACCTTTGTAGTTATGAAAATGGAGGTTTGGCAGAGCGGTCGAATGCGGCAGTCTTGAAAACTGTTGACTGTAACAGGTCCCGGGGTTCGAATCCCTGAGCCTCCGCTCAAAGCGGGGGGACATTAGTCCTCCTGTTTTATTTTGGAGAGGTGCCTGAGTGGCCGAAAGGAGCGGTTTGCTAAACCGTCGTACCCCTAAAAGGGTACCCAGGGTTCGAATCCCTGTCTCTCCGCAGAATTTTACTACTATGAATCCAAGAGAAAAAGAACTATTACTCAAAATCAAAAATTTAGAACAAGAGGTGGAGGACCTAAAGGTTGTTGTCAATACCGCACAAACAGCACTTAGAAGTTGTGAGGTGGTTCTGCGTCCCGATGAAAAAAAATACCAAGAGGTTTTTGTTACAAGTACCAAATGGGTCTTAAATTATAAATTATAATGGTAATTAACCAACCAAATTTTATTAGTGATTCTGAGCTCAAACAATTTGTTGAGGACTTGGAATTTTTGACATCTCAAGATGTTATTGAAGATGAGGTATTCTACAAATGGTATTTGTTGGATCACACGAAGTTAGAAACTTATCATCCTTACTATAGTTTAGTATTGGAAAGGATGAAAAATAAAATCCGTAGGGTAACCGGATTGAAAGGAATTGATATAAACTATTTTGGTTTTGCTTATCAAACTAAAGGGTTCCCTTATCATGCCGATAATGAATGGCCAATTGAATCCCGTAATCGTAATTTGGGTGATCCGACAAGGGATGAATTATACACAAACTACGAAGGTGAATGGATCCCAAACTACGCTTCAAGTCGGAAATTTACAACCGTTTTATATTTGAATGATAATTTTGATGGTGGAGAAACTCATTTCCCCATCCAAGATGTAAAATTAAAACCTGAGAGTAAAAAACTTGCAGGATTTTATTGTGATAGGGATTATGTCCATGGTGTTCTACCAACAACAAATGGAGTGAGAAAAGCTCTAATTGTATGGTTTGATTAACAACCGGTTTCTCCTTTTCCCTGATCCTTACTGATCACATTATCTCTCCACCACTTTGAAAACTTCTTGGTTGGGAATTTTTCCGCAATAGTCTCACTGACAATAGTAACGACGACTAAACCAAAAACTATTCCAACTACAATGTCTTGTCCCATATTAGAATAAATACTTTCAAGGGTATTGTTTGTGTACTACTTTATTTCTTATATTTGTAATATGGACGAGAAAACAAAAAAAGTTTTATTTTACCTGTTGAACAGTAGAGCCAAAGGTGTTGACACCTACCACAACAATGGGTCAATGTGGTTAATCTTTACCGATGAGAAGAAATGGGTTCTTGAACTCACCAAAGAAGGTACCCTGTGGTATAATTATTATTTTTTTCAAAACTTTTTCAAACTTATGTCATTGGATGTTGTTGAAAATCAACATTATATTACAAAATGGGTTGAAGATACCATTCAAAATGGGGTGAGAAACACCGATTCTTGGGTGGGTAAGCCGTTTGTATCTGTTGAATATACCATTCAAAATGGGGTGAAAGAAACAACACCTAGTGGTTATTTGGGTTCAATAGAGATGAAAGGTAAAATAGTTCATCAATTTGAATCTCCAAAACAAAATAATGAGGTTGAAGACACCATTCAAAATGGGTTAAGAAAGATAGAGGGTGAACCCCACGATTATCCTCACACTGTTGCAAATATCATCAAAAATGGTGTGAAACATACTGAGTATGGTGATTGGGAGGATGGTGATGAAAGATTTGATGATATTATTAAAAATGGGGTTAAAGAAACCAAACAGGAAGAACATCATCGATTACGAGAAGTAGTTCAAACGGTTAAGAATGGAATCAAAGAAACTCGTTTAGAACAAAATATTACCGAGGGTGAAATTGATGATATCATTCAAAATGGTATCAATGAAACTTGGGGTTATGAAAAACAACCTCAGGTAAGAGTAAACGAGGTTATCAACAAAGGTGAAAAAACAATTTGTAATAACAACCCAAATAAACTATAATTCATAAAATTATTGATATGAAAAACGAGTTTGTAAAACAACATCCACACACACTTGGTCTAGATAACTATACCCTTATCAAATATATTTTGGGTAATAAAACCAATAAATATCTCCCATTAATTGTCAAACAGATCCACAATGTATCTGAAGATATGATGAAAAAATATCAAGGTGAAGTCAATGATGAATATGTTGGATACTTGAAAAAGTTTAATCTTGAGGATTCTGTTTTGGGAGTTTTATCCGATAAACACAGACTTTCAGTTCTTTGGTATTTCAGAAATCTATCAGAAGTTGGTTTGGATATGAAAATGTTATTGGAGTTCGATGAAATGATGGAGAATAATTTGATTCATGAAACGGACCTCACAAAATATGACAATTTCTCAAAAATCCAGGAACAACTGAATATTGCCTACACCAAAAAAATCCTCAAGGAAGAACGAAGTTTGGTTGATGTCGTTTTTGAAAATGATGAATGGTTAGCCATACGGCCATTAACTTTTGAATCATCAAAAAAGTACGGTGCGGGAACCAAATGGTGTACAACATCTGAAAATAATCCACACCATTTTTATCGTTATTCTGATATGGGTGTTTTAATTTATCTATACAATAAACTCAACAATCGTAAGTTCGGAATCCATTTCAACATGGAAGAGAGTAAATCAGGGTCACCGTTTGGCATCCAAATATATAATGAGGTTGATGATAGAATTGACTCATCAGACGCTAGAATCCAATTTGAAGTGATGGACCAAATAAAACAGAATATTGGTTTAGAAATTGGAGAACCTTCTCAGACTACAGTCACCTACATTAAAAATAAGTATCCCGATATTTGGGAACGTTATTGGGTAGAATATTATGATATTGAAGAGGGAGGAATAAGAATCCATTTTGGAACGAATACTGAGATTGAAAATATCATTGAGGATCAAACCATAGATATTCCAGTTCAGGAACACATTACTTACGATAATGATATTGCAACATTTGAGTCCGTATCATATTCAGAGAGTTCTGAATTGATAGAGTTTGTAAAAGAAAATATCAAAACCAAAAATTGGTTTCAGAATTTTATCTTGAAAGTTTTTTCAAATCAATTTGAAAAACTTGTAATGATTGGTGTTCCTACCCGTAGATTTGGACTTGAATCTGTTGACAAAACAAAACGTGCAATTGGTGACACGCCTGGATACAAGTTATTCTTTTACCCGATTTATGATGGTAAGGAATTGGTTATAACTAAGTTGTAATTTTTTACTAAGTTTTCTTGGTATTTATCGGGTATGAGAAAGTTATTTTTATTTATACTTCTTGTACCCGTTTTACTTTTTGGGCAAACAAGAGAAAGAGTTCCATTTACCACTTCAATTTACAAAGGTGAATATTCTGAGGTTTATGAACAACCTTTATGGGTTGAATATACCATAAAATGTCCTAATGGTACCGCATCTAGATCTGGTATGGATTTTTATAAAGATCAAAAAATTTGGACTTCAGATAATAAAGACTATGAAAACAATGTTTACGATAAAGGTCATATGGCACCCGCAGCGGCTTTCAACTGTACAAGAGAAATGCTCTTGATTACGTTCAGTTATTTGAATTGTGCGTTACAAGATCAATACTTAAATCGTGGGACTTGGAGGTTATTAGAAGCACATGAAAGAGAACTAACTAAAACAGGAGAAGTAAAAGTTAGAATTGATGTTCATTTTGACCCCAAAAAACCTGAATTACCTACAGGGTCTTTGGTACCCACAGGTTTTACAAAAACAATTACACACAACGGTAAAGTTTACAAGTATTATTTTGCTAATGAAAGACCAACAACAAGTGATTACAAAAAGTATTTGATCACAAATTAAAATTCTTCAATAAGGACTACCAAATCTCCATTTCCTTTTATAACTCTATGATAAACACCCTTCGGAATGAAATATTTTTCGGAGGGTTTTAATTTTTTTGGAAGTTCATTATCGATTTGTAACTCCCAATTTTCCCCTTGGATAACTAAAACTTCCCTATCACATAAATCATAGTGCCATTTGAGTTCTTCCTCATCAACATCAGATGAGAATGTTCTCAGTATTTTTCCATCAATAGATTGTTGTGTAAATGGAAATTCCATAAACAATTATAATAATCTCACCAAGGAGATGAAGATTTGATACCCAATTGTTTTCTATATCTTGAGACATTACAAGACCAGTATCCAGCTTTGGTTCTGTCTTTCTTTTGATCACAGTTATGACGAGCTCTGAAACTTTTTCTTGCCGCTGGATTGTTGTTTCTGACTCTCATATTTGGATCCCCAAAAGTGACCTTAACCACATTACCTTTGTCGTTTTTTACATAAACCGCAAATTTCTTTGGTCCGCCAGATGTTCTAAAAGGTGAATTTAATTTCACTTTTCTACCACGGTATTCTGCCTCGACAATAAACTCCTCTTCCTCTTCTTCCATCTCAAATGGAATATCCAACCATACGGTGTCACCTTCAAAAATTGCGGTCTCACCAACGTTTGTCTTGATCAACCACTCATCATCTTCACACAGGGTGATCAAACCACTTTTATATAATTCTCTCGTTTCGTTTATAACGTTAAAGTATTCGTCTGAATATGGACGATAGATGTTTTCGTTTAATGGTAATCCTCTTTTTACCATATAACCCAATCCTTCAGAGACTTTAACACCCTCATTTAGGATAATACCTGTTTTTGGTAAATTTTCTTTCAAAATGTATTTTATAAACTCTTTCATTTTTTTTTGGTTTTTTAATTATAATACCAATTCAGACATCCTTAATAAATACCTTACGAACTTATAATCTTAGCGTACTTATTTCTCATTATTTTTATATGATCCAACAACCATTTTTCTATGTTTGGAATTTTTTTGGCAAAGGTAAGTTCATAATCATAACACATGAATTCTTGGAAATTTTCATCCCATTCAACACCTGATTTCTCGATCATCAGATGACGTGATTCGTGTACAATTGCACAGGCAATATTGTTGATTGATTCGTGACTTAATTCTTTTTTGGATAATATAATTTTATTACCATCTTCTGTGGTGGAAAAGTTACCATTCCAAAATCCTATTTCTTTACAGTAAGAATTTAGTTTTTCGTACTTATCCTTGTCATATTTTTTTATCACCTGCAAGGCAGATTCTACTTTGGATTTCCATCCATCACCCACGTCCAATACCCTTATTTGTCCAAATATAAAATTTGGAAGTAATAGTAAGATCAAAACAATCAACTTCTTCATATTTATATATACCAAATATTTCACAAATGAAAAGAACCATTTTAACGGTGGGGATGTTCCTTTCGTTCTTAGCGGCTCAGGCTCAAACTTGTCCAACGCCCACGAACTCCGGAACTTACATCACACTTGACTCAACTTATCAATTGGGTTCGTACTCCCAAGGAAAAACCAATGTAGGATTATGTTACTACAACAGTACAACCGATAAATTAACTGCAACACAATTCAGAGTTTTTTATGATGCAACCGCATTTTCTGGTGTTGACTCTGTTATAGTATCAAACACAAATTTTTCTAACTATCTACAATATAGGGATAATCCAGCTGGCGGTTATGTAACAATCACAATGACTTATACGGGTACGGATCCGAACTTTACTCTACCAAACGGATCTATGTTTACCCTTACATTGAATCACAACTCCACTTTGTCAACAACATACTTGAATCCTACTTCAATGACTTTTGTTGGTGGATCATCTTTTTCACAATTGGCAACAACTCAAACAGGTAATGACTACACACTTGGTTTAGAAAATTTTGGTGGAGCGTTTTTACCACAAACATTTTCTTACAAAGGTCGTTTCCTAAATGTAACGGGTTCTGCAACTAAGAACATTCCTGTTGTGTTAGAGAAATCTCTAAAAAATACATCCTCATGGGTTTCAGTTGCAACATCTACTTCAGGTTTAGATGGAAGATGGAACTTTACAAATGTAAGTGTTGATACATCGGCTTGGAATGTGAGAATCAACGTCAAAGGTGATACTTTGGGTTATGGTAATATTGTAACCACAACTGACGCTCAACAAGTGAATAAATTCCTTTTGGGTGTCGATCAACCATCAGGGTTTGATTTTTACACCTCTGATGTCAATGGTGACAATTCCATTTCTGTATCAGATGTTTACGCAATTTTTGCAAGAGTGTCAGGAAGATTTACATCTTGGGTCAATTCAGTATCCGACGTTTTGTTTTTCACTGAAACAGAATATAACACAATTGATGGATCGACTTCAAACCTAAGAAGTACTATTCCAGGTCAAACAAACTTCACAAAGTTAATTGGTAGTAATGAACCTGACTCTGTAACCTATTATGTAGCTTCACCTGGTGATGCTAACGGTACTGGTTTCAAAATGGCTCGTATGATTCCGATTGAAATTGTAAATCCAAACAACGCTAACCAACGTATCATAGACGTAACAACTCATTATGATATGGACTTGGAAACAATTGAAGTAAACTTTCCGACCTTGGCGGTGAATGAAGGTGACTTGGTGAATATTCCTGTAAAATTAAAAACTGGAATGGTAGAACTCGGGTCTCTCCAAGTTGCTATGAAATACGACTCTGATTTGTTAGAATTTGTAGAACTTGTAAACGAACAAAAACCAGGGAACTGGGTCTCATATATCAACCCAAATGACAATGTTGTTGAGTGGGGAGGATATGATCCGTCAAACAATCAAAATTTGATACAAGATGGTGAGATATTTTTTACATTGGTTTTCCGTGCAAAATCAGCTCAAGTAAACTGGAACAAATCACCTCTATATGTCACTCGTAAATTTGCTGGAAATCGTTCATCAAAAGACTTAAAAATTACACCAACAGACGGAATCTTACAAATCTTCAAAACGGATGGTAATTTTGAATATGATGACATGGTACTTTTCCCAAATCCAACAAAAGGTGAAACTACTTTGAAGTTCAAAATTTTTGAACCAGGTAATGTTACCTTAGGGATCTATGATTTGAACGGTAGATTACAAATTGATGTGTTGAACGGCAAATACGACATCGGTGAATACACAAGAACTTTTGATTTAGGATATCTACCAACTGGTGAATACTTAGCTGTTTTACAGAATGAAAAGAAACTTTTTAGAAAAAAAATTCTGAAAGTCAAATAAACCCAATAAACTAAAATAAAATTTAAAATTATGTCAGAAGAATCTCAAGAAGGTGGAATGTCAACGATCAAGAAAACGATCATTGGTCTTGTAACCACAATTGCTACAGCAGCTGGTGCTTACATCACAACTCAATTCAATGAAATATTTGGTGTTGAAGAGGAGAAGACTGAAGAAGTTGCACCTGTTCAACAAACACAAGCACCCGCACCAATCATCTTGAATGTTGATAACTCATCAACAAATTCAAATCAAGGTGGTGGTCAAACAATCATCAAAGAAAAGACAGTTGTAGAAAAACCTGTAAAAGAAGAAAAAAGTGAGAGTGAAGACGCACCTTGGTAAATTATTTTTTCTAACTCTATGTTTGGTTTCAACCCAAGTTTTCTCCCAACAAATCGGAACGGTAAAAACTGAAGAATATACGGCAAACTTTGAGAAGAAGAAATCCCTTGAATCATTACCACCATACGAAGATACCATTCAAGTACCAATTCAGATTCTAAAAATCGGAATCAGTGATGAAGTTTACGAAATGTATCCTGAACTGAAAGACGCTCGTGTTGGTATGGGTGTAACCAATATTGTTTTGGAATATTTGGAAGAGACTGGTCGTTTTGTTTTTACCGAAGACAAGTTAGAAATCAAAGAAAGAATGGTACAACAATTCAAAGCGTCCAATAAAGGTTTTACAGAAAACAAAGTTGATGGAAAAGGTAAAATTAAATTGGCCGAATATTTTGTTTACATAGAAGTCTATGATTTTTCAGTTGGTGAAGATGAAGTTGTAGAAACCTCAGGTGTTACAATCAAACAAGTAACCCAATTGGGATTACAAATTAGATTTGTGGATGCTGAAAGTGGTGAAGTCATCACTGGTTCAGGTCAGGGACGTGCTATTACAACAAAAACCTCAACAACTTTGGGAGATATTGAAGGACCAACTTTCAATAAATCAACCGTAGGGGTATCAACAAAAAAAGCTTTAGAAACAGCATCCGTAAGAGTCGTGGAAAAACTCATAAAAAAAGGTAAATTAAGAAGTTGAAAACATAGATAAATCTATCTATACACCTCTGATCTTAAGAGGAAATAAGGTAACTATACCATAACAAAAAATAAAATAAAAATAAAATGAAAAAGAAAGAAAATCCGAATTTTTTTAAGAGAATGTTTATGGACGACAATGATATCAATGAAAAATCTGTTGTTGGTTTTGGTGCATTTATAATGATGGTAATATGTTTAGGTGTTGATATTTGGACAGGATTCCACGGACAAGAAATGCCAATAAATGAATTTATTTTCGATGGATTTATGGTAATAACTTTAGGTTCATTTGGAATCGCGTCCGTGGACAAGTTCATTACCGCAAAACATGGTAAAAAAAATGAGGAAGAGACTTATGAGTAAAATAATATTTTCAATAATATTATTTTTTATAACAACTTCAGTTTTTGGTCAACAGGGGTTCACATATTCTTATGTGGACCCTTGTTCCAAAACCGTTAAAACTATTTTTATTTCATCAGGACAAAGTGTAACTATTAACTATTTGGGTTTTTTGGGTACTTTTTCTCAATCAGATTTTCAAAATGGTGTTTTTGAAAATTGGGTAAACACAGTATCTCAACAAGCAACCAATCAACCTTGTGATGAATTATTGACTGCAACACAGACGGGACAAAACCAAATAATAACACAAAATATCATATCTACACTTACGTCAATTACAGCCGCATCGTCCATGTCAACTAATACGTTGGCAACCTCGGTTTCAAATACAACATCATCATCGAGTAATGGACCTCGTAGAAATAGAAACTCTACGAATAATCAACAAAGCACAACTACAAATGGAACAAGTAATAATTCTCAAGGAAATTCATCAAATGGTTCAACGTCTCAGAGTGGAGGATCTCAGCAAGGAGGAAACGAATCTAATAATCCTCCAAATAGCGGAGGAAGTAATCAAGAAGGAGGAACAGATAACCAATCAGGTAATGTTCCTCAGGGGGGAAGTGGAAAGACTCAGCAGCCTGTAACTAATTCTTCATCTTCAAATACAGGTCAAGGTGGGGACGGTAATACCCAATCAGGTACAAATGATGGTACTACAAAACAAAACGAAACATCAGGTGGAGGACAAGGTGGAACCACAACATCAATCAGTAATGTTTCTGCATCATCAAGTAGTAAAGGTGGGTCACGTGTAAAAGTTGGATCTTTGATTGGGACTGGCGACTTAGTTGTTCTGAGAAGCAATGAGGATGGTTCTAATCAATTCAAAGGTACTATGTCAATGACCAAGTCAAACACTAACAATACGTTTGCTAAAGGTCTTCTTTTGAACTTTACAACCAGTATTAATAATACCAATCTAACTCTTTACGGAGCACGAAGTAATAGGTCAAAAACCAATACATTGATCTTCGCTAACTCATCTATGGTGGATTTCAAAAGAAATATTTTCAACACCACTACGGTTATGGACTCAAAAAGATTTGGTAAAGTAAATCTTATGGGAGGGTTGAATTTTACTATCGGTGGATTGGCAGGAAAACCTTTTACAAACTTATCTGCTGTTGGTGGTGGTTTTGTTCCATTTACCACAAACAAAAAAATATCTGGTAATATATTACTTTTGGGTGTGTATTCTCCCTTTACTAAATTCTATGATGGGAAGTGGTGGGACTCAGGACTTCTTATTGTTCCGTTTAGTTCTTGGGACTACACAATATCTAAATCTTTCAAGTACAACATAAGTTTCAGTGCTACTTATCAACTACAGAGTAGTATTCTAAACTATCAGGTATTAACAGGAGGAAAAATATTATTATGAAAAAATTATTCTTTATTTTATCGGTGTTGATGTCAACATCAGTTTTATATTCACAAAATTGTTATTCGGTTTCCAAACTAGAGAACCTAACAGAAAACTCAGATCTATCATCAAAAAAATTTGTGTTTGGTCTCAAACAATTGACTGAGGAGTTGATGGGGGAAAAGTATTCTATCTGTGAAGATGGTTTACCCGTGAATGTTGCAATAACATCAATTGAGTCACCAACTGTTGGTATAAACATCGGACCTTTTATGATTAAAAAGAAAAATACGATTGTGAAAGTTATTGTTGTAAAAGACGGTGTAGAATATTCAGGTGAGGGATCTGCTAAGTTATCCGTAAAGGCGAGTTTTGCTGAGCTCAGAGATGAAAACTTACCGTTTGAAAAATCAACTTTTGCTTCGGCAGTAAAAAAAGCTTTAGAAGTTAGTATTTCTAAGATGTGATGAAAAGATTGTTGATAGTAATATCATTCTTTTTATTCGGTGTTGTTCACGGTCAAGAATTTACGTTCTCAGGTTATGTGTATGATGCTGATCAGACGGGTATTGCCAATATCCCTGTTGAGCTTCATACAAGATCGATATCAAGTTATGATATTACTCAACCAACATATTCTAATTACAATTATACTGGTGGATCTTCACTAACAGGTTGTGACGATTGTGTTCAGGGTCCTTATAATATCGGTTTCTCATTCAATTATTTTGGAAACAACTATACTCAATTTTATGTGAGTTCAAATGGTTGGATTGGGTTTTCTGCCGGACAGACCAACGGATATACCGCACAATTTTTACCAAATGGAGGTGCTCCGAAAAATGCCATTTTAGCAGATTGGGAAGATTTGTTACCAAATACAGGCAATATGAATTATTACACCACAGGGTCTGCTCCAAACAGGGCGCTTGTGTTTAATTTCAATAACGTACCACATTATGGGTGTAGATCCAACCTTCATACGTTCCAAATTGTTTTATACGAGACAACAAATGTTATTGATGTAAACTTTCAAACCAAACCTCAATGTGGTGGAAATGGAGCCACGTTAGGTCTTACAAATATTGACGGTAGTAAAGTTGTTCCCGTAGGTGGTAAAAACGCGAGTGTGTGGTCTATAAGTACACCTCAAAAATACAGATTTTCACCATCTGTTGTATCAAATGATTTTGTTCTCAATCGTTCGGTAAATACGGACTCACAAGGAAGATATCAATTTCTATCAACAGGGTTAGACATTAATAATTTTCAATTCAGAGTAAAAGTAACCGCACCTACCCCAACTCAACAATTATCTAATGATGATGGTAAACGAGTTTCAAACATTATATTCGGTTTAGTTTTAACTAACGGTTTGACATTTCATCGATTTGATTTAAATAATGACGGTAGAATAAACGTATCTGATCAATATCTTTTGTTGGGATTAAAATCAGGATTGATTAATTCATGGTCTGTATCTAGATCATCCTATTTTACTCCGACTGAATTTACGTCCATATTAAATTCAACAACTAACGTTCGTTCCTTATATCCTGGATTGTCATCAATAACAACAGGAAACCTCACGAGAGGGGGTACACAAAATTTTTATCTTATAATTTCAGGTTATTCGGGTAAGGTTACTTTTTAAGTAATATTTATAAAAAAAACTGATAACCATGATACTAAAAAAAGGTTCCAAAGGAGAGGAAGTAAAAAAACTCCAATCAAAATTAGGTTTGGCGGCTGACGGCATTTTCGGTGCAGGTACAGAATCAAAACTAAAAGAATGGCAAAAGAAAAATGGTCTTTCTGCTGATGGTATCGCAGGGCCAGCAACACTCACGAAACTCGGTGTTGTAGGTGAAACAACCGCACCTAAACAAGTTGTAAAAGAAGATGTGGTAATCCCAAAAGGAGGTCCGATCGATCTATCAAGACTAAAAGGACATGTTCCTGATGCGGTGATCACGCAGATACCAACTGTTATGGAAAAATTCCAAATTAACACTCCACTTAGATTAGCTCACTTTTTAGCACAGTGTGGACACGAGTCGGGTAATTTTAAGGCAGTTCAAGAGAACTTAAATTATTCCGCTGACGGTCTCAAAAAAATTTTCCCAAAGTATTTCCCTGGTAACCTTTCTGAATCTTATGCAAGAAACCCAGAAAAAATTGCGTCCAAGGTTTATGGAGGTAGAATGGGTAATGGCGATGAGTCAACCAAAGAAGGTTTCAAATTCAGAGGTCGTGGATATATCCAATTGACAGGTAAGTCCAACTATACAGCATTTGCAAAATCAATTGGTGAAGACACAATATCAAATCCTGATTTGGTGGCAACAAAATATCCATTGGCATCAGCGGCTTGGTTCTTTTCAAAGAATGGTTTGAATTCAATTGCAGACAAAGGTGCTGATTCGGCAACAGTTACTGCGGTCACTAAAAGAGTGAATGGTGGTACAATTGGATTGTCTGACAGAATCAAACATTTCAACGAGTATTATAAATTGTTATCATAATATTTCCAAAAAAAGAAATTATTTACTACCTTTGTTCTATGGAAAATAAATTTAGTTTTTTGTCAGACTACAATTGGGTCCTTCGTGTTTTGATATCTTGTTCAAACTTTATCCAAGTTGAGACTTCTCGCAATTTGTTGGAGGGTTTAATCAACAAACACAAAGAATATTTGAACCAAAAAAACACTTTATACGTTTATGAGCAATTAATTCGAGAGGAATTTGAGATGGCCGTTGAGTCCAAACTCAAAGTTCTGAAAGAAAAGTATTCTGACTAATATTTTCTTTTTTATATTTTTTTGATATTTATTGGGAACATCCCTATGTGATGTGATTTACATATCCCTTTTCACTGTGAAAGACCTGAGCGATCAGGTCTTTTTTTATCCAAGATTTTTTAGTATCTTTGTATAAATCTACAAGTCATGAAAATCACGTTCATCTCCGATACTCACACCAAACACAATCAGGTGACTTCGAGTTTACCTGGTGGTGACTTACTCATTCACGCTGGTGATATGAGTAGTATGGGTTATAAACACGAAATCCAACAGTTCCTGAAATGGTTCAATGGTTTGGATAACTATACCCACAAGATTTTCATTGCTGGTAACCACGATTGGGGGTTTCAAGAAAACCCTGTAATGTGTAAAGAGCTGTTGGATTTTTACAACAAGGTGACTTATCTTCAAGATAACCTTGAGGTTATTGGTGAGGACTACGAAACAGCTGTGAAGGTTTATGGGTCTCCATGGCAACCTGAGTTCTATAATTGGGCATTCAATCTACCAAGAATGGGGTGGGAACTCGAACAAAAGTGGAGTGATATTCCTGAGAATACTGATATCTTAATTACCCATGGTCCTGCTTGGGGTCACCTCGACACAATTAAAGGTCACAGTGTTCCTCTTGGTTGTGAGTTGTTGTCTGAGAGACTGAAAACCCTCAAACCAAAAATCCATGTATTTGGACACATCCACACAGGATACGGATATAAGTTTGATGGGACCACTCACTTTTTCAACGCGGCTATTTTGGATGAGAGATACAATTTCACTCAGAAGCCATTCACGGTGGATTGGAATCCTGAAACCAACGAAATCACCTTTCCTTATGAAATGGAATAAAATTCCACTGAATAAACAAAACCGAATGTTACGTTTGGGTATTGGTTTTCACGAAGGAAACTTCTTCATCAGAGTGGACCTGTGGTGGTTTGGAATCAGACTGTCATAAAATGAACCCTCACTTATGGTGGGGGTTTTTATTTGCATGAATGTCCAGCCAATTTTATTAAAAACAAGACATTTTAATTTCTTTTTTGTATCTTTGTGGTATGAAGATCGTATTAGAAAAGGGACAGGGTCTGTTTTTCACATCAGACACTCACTATAACCACGGAAACATTTGTCGTGCCACTACCAATTGGGTGGGTGCTGATAACCTGACTCGTGATTATAAATCCTTGAACCACATGAACGATACGTTGGTAAACCGAATCAACGAGATGGTCGGTGAGAACGATATCTTGGTTCACTTGGGTGACTGGT
>Ga0209617_10000224_pt1 | contig 23885 bp, 18 predicted proteins | sample LakEriepJuly2011_2_FD_187459 | JGI IMG/M metagenome (GOLD analysis project Ga0209617, IMG submission 187459) | Freshwater microbial communities from dead zone in Lake Erie, Canada - CCB epilimnion July 2011 (SPAdes) (version 2) | ecosystem: Environmental > Aquatic > Freshwater > Lentic >...
ACGAGAACGAGGATGCCCCTAAACGCGTCCTAAATGACCGTGTTAAAGCCCTAGAACTGATCGGCACTCTCATGCAGCGGGAACAAAAGGGCGTCCTCTGGGAACATGAATTCCGTCAGTTCATCCTAAAAACCGTTAAACACTATAATCTCACTAAGCCCCTTGCATCCCTCAAACGTGAAATCGAGCAACGTGGCCAAAAGTGGCCCGAAGAAGCCTTCGCCGCCCCCAAGGCCCCTGCTTACAAGGCCACTATCGCCAAAGCTTTACTCAGGGCCGACATTTAATCGGAATTAAGCCCTATTTTAGGGGTATTTTCGGCCTATTTAAGGGGTATTTTCGGGGTATTTAATTTCCTTTCCCGGTCATATTCCCGGTCGGGCTCCCGGTAGATCCTCGGTATTTTCTCGGTCAGGTTCTCGGCCTGGAATGGCCCTTTTTGACCTTAATCCCACTTTGACACCATTTAAAACCCCCTTCCGAACCAGTTATGGTGTTGTTTTGCGTTGTTTCTGGATTGTTATGGCGTTGACCATGGATTGACTATGGATTGACCGTGGATGACTGTGGTGGCTTGTGGCGTTGACCATGGTGTTGAACGCATATTGACCATGGTTCCAGTGCCTATTCTTAACCTTTAAGTAGGGGTAACCCCTACAAAAGGGGTATTATTAGGCTTTTCGGCTACTCCGCATATCCTAACCATTCCAGAGGAATCGAAGACTACGGGTTTTGTCGGGATTGGTTGAGAGTCCTAATCTTTCTTTTCCTGATCGGTGAACGATGGTTTTTGTTTGTTTGAACGAACTTTTCTCGCAATCCAATGAACAAGTAATGGCACAAGTACATAGCTATTATAGCTCATTCGCACCGATTACCGGACATATTGTGTATTTCAGAACTGCCCAAAAGGTTTTTCATTGATACCTTAATTGCATAGTATACAACCTCTACATGAACCTACTTTACAAGGTATTGACGGCATTAGCCTTTATCACTGCAAGTCTTTACGCGAGCCCAAGTAAATGCCCTTTTGTTGATGAAAGGACAGGCTTTGAGTGCATGGGGATGCCTGATATTGGATCAATATGCATGGCTGGCACAAAATATAGGTGCTCAAGAGGGCATGAGTGGATTGAAAAGAACTAAACAGGTTTTTGATGGCAACGTGGGACACGAAAAAGACTAGCTACAACTTGATGCACATTACTTAAAACACTCAGTTACACTAAAACTGTTCAGATACTAATAAGTTTACCATTATTAAATTTGTTTTATTCGTACTAAGCACTCTCGTACTGGCTGTCATCAGAATAACAAAGAAGTACAAACGAAAAGATCCAGCAATATACTCTCAGGGGTAATGACCAGATATAGACATTTATGATAAAACACTGCATTGCGTTTTGGCTTTTCGTTGTCGCAGTTAGAGCGCAAGCAGACTCTATTGGAACAGGTTTTTTGGTTTCCAGCGATGGCCTTATTGCTACCAGCAATCATGTTATTGAGGATGGTCAGTCAATACGCTTTAGGTTCAAAGGCCAGATGTACGAGGCAAGAAAAGTAGCCCAGGATGAAGCGAATGATTTAGCAATTCTTAAGATAGAGGGTGATTTTCCATATTTAGCAATTAAAGGTTCTGAAGATGCGAGCATTGGTGAGAGTATTTTTACAGTTGGATTCCCAAACCCAGGAGTTCAGGGATTTGAGCCAAAGATGACAACAGGCGTTATAAGCTCATTATCAGGAGTACAAGACGATCCCACTTGTTATCAGATATCAGTTCCAGTCCAGCCTGGTAATAGTGGAGGGCCACTTTTAACAAAAGATGGTGATGTTGTGGGCATTATAAAGTCAAAACTAAGCGCACGAGTAGGACTAGCAACAGCAAATGCCTTGCCTGAAAATGTAAATTACGCAGTAAAGAGCGATTATCTTAATATTTTAGTAAAGTTAGCTAGATCAAAGAGCAAACAAAAAGAACACAAGCTTTTTGAAAAGAATCAGGCAGATGGACTAAAAGGCATAGATAAGGCCTTGGCCTGTATCGGTATTGTTGAATCAGCATCATCTCATAGGATAGCTAGCCGACAGCAGGCAGAGTCGAACAATGAGAGAACATTTGAACCAGAATCTCCCATTTGGAATGAGTTCTTAAAAGAGTTAGATAATGATATTAAACTAGCCGAGTCTGTAAGACTAATAGATCTTGATGATCCTTGGGACAATTACATAGAGATAAGACCCAAGCTTCACTCAAGAGTTCAGAAGTTTATGGATGAATGGAAGAACGCAGTCAAAGGATACAATGCGTGGGCAAATGGGGGTCTTATCGGAAGCGCAATCAGGGATGGTCAGTACGAAGAAGAGTTTAAACGCTTTAAAGAAGAGACGGAAAAGTGCGACTTAAAGACAGCAAAGATTGTGAGAAAGTATTTAGCATATCATAAGTCCGCTAGGGCAAAGATTCATTCGCTAGGAAAGTACTTTTTACCGGAGCGCTATAATAGCGAGTTTAAGGATATGTTTTTGGATAACAATGTGGCTGAAATACGAAGTGATATTCTTAAGGAGTCTCTTCAGGCCGCGCGATCACTTGGTAAAGACTCTAAGTATCCTAAGTCTGAAATAGTATATTCAGATAAGGTTGGCTTCGCTTTTACAGATCCAACTATTAACGATAATAGCGGCGTCAATCTTTATACATTCGAGCTTTTTGAGTTCTTAAAGAAGGAGCGCATGGTTAACAGCGATAATAACGAGCTCAGCATTTTAAACGTCTCATACGTTTCTGGGGATCCCTATGTAATAAGTCTTCCCGCAACTTTTAGGAGCGAAGTACAGGCTATTCCTTCGCTCCAACAAAGATAGTTTTGCTAGCGGGAGTGTAGGCTTTTATTTCTGTCAGTTTTGGTTTTGCTTCAAGAATAATACACATTAATAAGCGAATAGTCGTACTCTTACTTTCATTTGACTAGGAATTTGTTGTTTTACCTATTTTCGACTCAGCACATCATTTTTGAACCGCCGATAGCTTTTTTTCTATCTCTTTATTTCAATAGGTTCAGCCTAATAAAAAGAGCGATTGCGATACTTTTTTGATTGTTTGCCTACTTAGGATTGGCTCGAAGATTTAGAAGCCTATTAGAACTGGGATGAATCGATTGTTGATGTCGAAAGGTTCCCATTTACAACTTTATAAAGGGTAATTGAGCATCCGTGGATTATAGAACCATCTGCGGTGGGTTCTTCATAAAATCGGAAATTCTCATCAGCTTTTGAATATGCTGTTCCTGGACCAAATAAATGATTATCACCATACCATTTCTCACCTGCGGCATAACGAACCTCATAGATACCGAGTGGAACCTTTGTCTCCGCATTAGCTCCCGAATGTACGAAGATAGTCATGACAGCTACACCCGTATATGTATTAACCAGTTTAATTAACGTATGATCGCCGCGGAGATTATCGATCTTGAAACGTGCTTTAGGATTATTTGAGGCAAAACGAACAACTTCCCCATTAGGCGGTAGGTTAACCTCTGGATATGAGGGAACTTGGATTGAAGGCCGAACCTTTTGCTTTTTTGCGTAAGAGGTTTTAGAAGGTCTATTAAAGGTGTAGTTATTAGAAGTAAAGGTTTTAGGGTTTTTTTGCGTGTAGTCCGTATTCAGAAGATATCCGATGGCAAAAAGAAACATGCCCAAAAGAAATGCTATTAGATAGGTTGCACCCCTTTTATTTGAAGGTGGCTTTTGACTTGTTCTACTTTCAGTGGGTATTTCACTAAAGTCATTATTAAGTACAAAGTATTCAGCGTCGGCCTGTTCCAAAGCGCTATTCCAGTTTTCGACATATTTTTTGTATTTTGATGTGATCTCATCTCCTTGGGTGAAAGTCTTGAATTCGATTTTTGGAGAACCGTTCTTAAATTGAAAAGATGCAGTTTTCCCAGTAGAGATCCCGTTATAGTAATGATCCCTAAAGCTCACTTGCTCAATTCCTGTTAGAGGCCATATCCAGAGAAAGTCATATTCTGTTTTAATAAAGTAGAGTGGAGTAAGATAATAATTAGGAGATAATTGTACTTTATAGTATTTATGCAGATTATGAGCACCACGAAGACCAAGATAAACACCTACCCACATAAACCCTAAGTAAAAGACCCAGCTATCCTGCCAGCTATTAGAGACCTTTGTCTGGCTATATAAGACTCCTAGTATTGAAAGTGAGATTACTATTCGAATACATGTCCCAGCGATTGGGGCAGAACTTATTCTGACTTGATCAGCGGAGCGTGCGTTTTGGCGTTCCAGTATTTTCTTTTTAGTTCTTTCGGGAAGCTCCTTGAAACTAATTTCTGTGTATGGAGCTATAGTTGTTCGGGCTTGTCCTTTTGAGGATCTAGTTGTGTTTCTAGAAAATGCCGATGATGAAGGAGTGCTCTTTTTGCCGATACCCCTGAACTCATCATAAAGATCGCGGCTATGCGCTTCTCGGAGAATCTGAAACGCAATATTCAGATCGGTTTGCATTTCGTTTGCCTGACTCCACTCAGCCGACTGCGTTTTTCGGTCGAATCTATCTGGGTGAAGTATTCTAGTTCTGGCTTTAAAAGCTTTAACAATTTCTACATTTGTCGCGTTAGCTGAAACTCCAAGAATCAGATAAAGGTCTTTGTTTGGGTCAAATCTCATCGGGGTGTTTTCCTTCTAAAGATTATTCGGACTATTTCCTATTGTTTAGGACGTTGGATAGCTTTACTCATTTCACCCGATGATTGAGGCGGATGTGCGCTAAAATCTGCTAACCAAGACCCTTTAAGCTTCCTTTTTAAGTCAGCCAATGGCGATAGACTCATGTCTGCCGCCAGCTTCAGAACAACGCCTTGGTTTGTTTTTTTACCGTTTTTTACTATCAACATGGCGGAACTCATCATTCCACGACGATCACCACCATAGGATTGTCCAGCTTCCAAGGCCGCCATTAAACGAGCGGATAAGTGACCTGGTGTTCGCTCAAATGCATTTACCATCGACGTAACCACCATCGCATTTTCGACTAGGTTACCTTGGGCTATGCAATAGCGACCCTTTAAATGTCCCGCATATGGATCGCATTGGGATCCTGTATACGCTTGCCCATCGCCACGTCGGTCCATTACAGCGAATTGCCGTTCGTATTTAGAGCCAAGGAAGGGCATAAAGACAAAGTCACCGTCATGAACAGCACGCACTGTTTCAGCTGAACCCAAACCAGACCGTAAATACCTTAACCCCGTTTTCCCATAACCTGTATTGATACGCCCTTGTGTAGCAACCATGCCTATATCGGGTTCGCCATAAAGAACCATTCGAACAGTTGGCACACAAGACTGCACCGCACCCCCAATCTCCCCGCTTGTAGGATCGTACCCTAAAATCGAATACGTTGCCCATGATGAGGGCCCAGCAAACAAGATAAGGCAGATTGCGGCTCTAATAATTTTCATTACTTATTATTTTGAAAAGCCTCGAGATTTCTTATTTTGTTTTCGAAGTGAGCTAATAGAACGCGGCCAGCGAGTTCCATATCTTTTGAAATCGAAGGGTCATCCACTAGGATTAGGTATTCTTGCAAAGGCAGGCCTTTTAGTTGTGAAAAGGCTTGGTTCAGATCGTTCATATTCTTTGTTTTAGCCAGATCGAGACAAGCTCTCGCATCAGACACTTCGGGGAGTTGCACTTTCTGAGAGCCTGCCGTAGATACGTCTTCCGCAAAGCAAACTTCCATTCCAGAGACAGGCTTAGAATCATTAATGCTGAGCACTTCTTGCTCAAGCGAGCATATTCTCGGCACTCCCGACTCATACGAAAGCCCGAGCCGATAGTTAACTTTTCCAAATCTGGCCTCCTTCGGACTTTTTAATAAGAACCATGCGGGCAGCTCGATCAATGCCGGCCTGCCGCCTTCTCCATTTCCAAACTTAGGTTCTTCTGCAAACCAATATTCTCTGTCGGGCCACATTCTAATCCAATTTGACCGCCGCTTAGCCACCAAATCCCGACCAACCAAACCCTCCCCATAGAAAGCACACTGCGTCGCGAAAAGGCTGGCATAATCAGTAGGACGATTGAGAGTCGCAAAGAGCATAAAGTCATTAGCTAGTTTATATGCCTGCCCCGTCAGATTGATTGAAGGCTGATCGTTTTCCACCTTATAGGCCTCAACTTGAACGACGGCTTTTTCCGCATAACCACGGACACCTCCAAGCCGGCGAAACCATGAAGCTTGTCTTCCAGAAAATACACCCGCTGATTTCATTAGAAGAATTAGGTAGTCAGCCCTTATGGCATAATTTACGTTTTGAGGCAGATTCCCAGTGGCCTCTAGTACAATGTTTGGATCTAATGCAGCAGTAATAATTCCCAACACCCGCCCACCTGCATCAACGAGTGGCCCTCCAGAATTACCAGGCTGAATGGGGGCAGAGATCTGAAAGCTTCTCGGATCATCAACCACGCCCTTAAGGGAGCTGATCTCCCCACGGGTAAACTTCACCGCTTGACCTTGAAGTGGAGACAAGGGGAATCCCATCGTAAAGACCTCCTCGCCCAATTTCACATTCCAGGTCTCACACGGGGCGAGCCAAGACTTAGGACTTGCCGTTTCTGCCCGCAGGATCGCTACGTCGTTCTTAAAATCAACCGCAACAATAGTGGCAGGATGACGCTTGCCCTCATGCAGGATTTCGAATCGGTCTCCTTTTAATACGTGTGCCGCCGTGGCCACAAGGCCTTCTTTGGACACAAAGAAACCTGTTCCACTACTTTCCTCTGCGTTGGCAAATGGAGCTAGCAGCAGAAGACATGATATCCTTATCCATGTAATACTGCTTATTTGTATCATTAGCTGACTATACCTTTTTCTTCTTTATGGTGAAGCTTGCTCTCCTCGATATGTTTCCAACAGTGCTTGGTAGAGCGGCAGATTCCTTCCCCCGGAGGAAGCAAATAACCCGTTTGATGAGCCCAGGTTGAGGGTAGATGCAACCCACGCAGCCCTTTTTATTGACCAGTCAGTTATCCATGACTCGATCCCGGGACGATAAAACGCATTTGGATAAAAGCTAATATGGGTTAGACCGACCTCCCCCGCACACCAGCTACCAGGGCCCAGTACTGGTGATTCAACAGATAATTCAAGTTGGTTTAAACGCAAGGCTAGGGATGCGTCCCCCTCAACAGGTACAGTAAGCATTACAAAAAGCCCGTTTCCCAGCCTTGCATGAGGTTGGCGCACCAACATCCTAAAGAGTCCGGTCTGATCTCCAATTCTTAGTGCAGCACAGAGCCCTGAAGAGCCGGTTTTTACATTATGTACTCCCTCCCCATACAGCTGCTCTGAGATATTCTCAAGCTCACCAGCATACAGACTCGCTCTTTTCCCAATGCCGTTAAGAAGGTCTGCTTCGATTTGCTCAAAAGGACTCGGGGCACATAAACCTGTATTAAATGGCGCAGACACATCCCTTTTCCAGTCCTGAATTAGGGCACTCCAGCGGCTAGCTTCAGCGTTTTGTTGTGCGGCTAGGAGTGAGACAAACCCGGAGATCCATCCGCTTTTTTCATCATCTAGCGGAAATGCAGTAACTAAACGAATTCGCGCTGGCTCTAGCTCACATCTTGTTGGAGCAGAAAGAGTGGCATTACGCATCAAGGAGTTAATCAGGTCGTTCTCCTGTCCATCCCCTGCGTAACCTTTCCACATGTTGCTAGAGATTCGACAACCTTGGCTTCCTTGCGCTGTTTTGAAGGATACTACTTCTGTGCGAATTGTATTTGCCCACCAGCAGAATCCGTTCTGACTCTGATAAGAACGAGTTTTATCAAGATCCAATATATCACGAGATTCATCAAGCCAGTTACTCGCATTCATTGTTAACCCCTAGAGCTCCATCCTTCTCTATTTTTGTTTTTTTGCGTCTGCGGAGTCTTACTCCCATCTGAATCTGCTGCATTCAGCACGCTTGGAATTGCCAAGCCGGCCTCCATCGCCGTAACTCGAAGCCTCTCAAAGTAATATCTAGAACCCGCCGCATGAGGAAGATTCGGCACAAGCCTAAGCTTAGGATCTTCCCCTGAAGCATATTCCTTAAGGTTATAACCTTTTGACGAAAAAGGTCCTTCTCCACGAAAAACAGCATCGACGAACCTTGAGAAGGCAGGAAATTCAGGACTGTATAGAGCCATTACTATCCCGCAGTACCTTTTAAAATAGCCACTAGAAAGAGATCGCCTCAGATTGATGATATCAACGGGTAATGCGTTTTGGTCAACAGGCCCAGCAGCCCATATTGTCCCAGGAATATTCATGACCATATGTGGCCTAATCCACCCGTCTGGATCCTTTACAGAATAAAGCCCGTACGGATTATGGTAATCAGGATGAGCTTCGTCTTGGAAAACAATCACAACACATTCCTTTCCAGGAGCCGGGGCAGTCATTCCCCCGCCAAATATGCCGGATATCAATCCGGTGGATGGAAAGCTTGCATTAAGAAAAGCAAAGGTACGCTCTGATGCAGAAGCTATAACTCGAACCTTATTTTCGTAGATCTCTTTGGAGCCATAGAACTGCGTAAGAGACTCACGGAGTTCGTTATTCTTGAGAGCATAAAGATCGCTTGCAGTTGCTGCCATAGATAATGACGAATCAATTACTATAAATATCGAGGTGTCTCGTGTTACTGGCTTTACGCCTACCATTAGACTAATCAGCCCCCCTGATGTTTTGCCGGATGAATCACTTACAAGAAAGCCAACGCTGTCCTCACCCTTTGTGTTAAGAAAGGGCGTATATACCAGTTTACCATTCTCTAAGATGCTAAGTTTTCCCAGTTTTGGTAAGGTGACAACTCGGTATGATACCAACTGCCCAGCCGGTGCCTCAGATTCTAGGTCAATCTCGACAGATTCACCCTTGCCAACCAAGTAAGCCGTATTACCTGTACGGCTAGTCGCTTTTAGTGTTTGACCAGTTTTTGACGGCTTTTTGGATAAGATATTTTGTTCTAATAAATGGCTGGTCTCACCTGCCCATAATGCATTGGACGAAGGAGCTTTCCCTTCAATAGGTTTTGTTCCTTCACCTGATGGTTTGTTATCGCTTTTTACTCCGTTCCTAAAGCGAATGATTACCGGAGTTTTTCCGCCTGGCGGAACCCAAGATGCCTCACCTGTAAATTGATTGCTAGCCCCTCGCAACCTCCAAGCACCATCGGAATGTTCAAGGTTTTCAAAAGGAACAACAGCCATTGCTGTTCCCGCTATGAGGAGCCCCAAAAGAAAGATCAGGAAGGTCATAGCCTTCACCAGTCAGCCATATAGCTTGAAATTAAGCGTCGATATTTTCTCAAAGTCCTCATTTCGACCATTCCTCATTTCTTAAGCGCCTTTAAGGCTGTATTAAGGATATCAGTCAGAACATCTTCATGCTTACAGGTTGGGTTATCAGCCCAATATTCAATCAGTTTAACTATCTTGTTTAATGCTTGCTTCATTTTTTCCTTTCTTCGACCTTCCAGTTTTCGATCTTATTAGCGTTTTTGCTTAGCTGCGTTTTACATGTATTTCTGCACGCCGGTTGTTGCGTGGATTATTTGGATCGGGGTCCCTTTCTGCTCCACCTACTTCAGGACTGCTGGTGTGCGATACTTTATAAAACCCTTTTTCCTTTAGTTCTGTTGCTACCTTCTTAGCTCGAGCATCAGCGAGTTGAGTGTTGTGCTCGGTAGTTCCCTCTGAGCTTGTGGTTCCAATAATCAGGATAGTGGGATCGCTGCCAAAATCACCCGACCGAAGCCGACCAACAATATATTCCATCGTTTGGACCCCCTCTACGTCGATTTCTGATTCATCTTGATTAAAATAAACACTCCCGATTTTTTCAAATGCACCAGACTCTATCGGAGGTGTGGGCGGGGTTTGATTCGGTGACGAGGCTTCAGGGGTAGCAGTGCTGACGGGTGTCGGAGCGTCAGAAAGGACTAGTGTTGGCTCAACAGTTTCTTCGTTTTGGGCCGATGAATGGGGCCATAGCAAAGCGAGAAGTGCCAGTATTGCGACTGGTGCGACCGCCATCAGAATCTTTTTCTTTTCAGGATTGAGCCCTTGTTGGACAAGAATTAATTGAGCTCCACATCCAGACTCAGGACAAATCAGTGGCTGATTCTCTTCAATCTTAATCAGCTCGCTACTGTCAGCCTTTTCGCACATTCCGAAGTTGGTACATTTACATGTTTTCATTATGGGATCTCCTGAATTCTCACCAGATGGGCTGCTGCTGCCTCTTGGAGTTCAGCCCGGTACTCAATAAGTCTCTGCTGTCGGAACGCCCCAACTTTTATCTCCACATCCTTACTCATGGCATTCCTTTCAGTCTGATTTCTTCGTTTGTTTTCCTCGCCGATTTTACGCATCTCGGCGTTTCGCATTTCTTGTGCAATTAGGGCAATCACCAGCCCCCCCAATCCTCCCACAGCCACTCCAATACCCGCTCCGGCTCCTGGATTGTTGGGACTTGCGGCTGCACCAACCGTCGCTCCAGCCATAGCTCCAGTTACCATCGTCGTTGGTATTCCTGAGCCTACAAACTGACTCGAATCTTTTGCAACGTAGTCGGAAAATGCAGGAAGTTGCTGAACCTCCAACTCTCGGTACGCCCTCACTTCTGAATCGATTTGGTCAAGACGAGAACGAAAGGCTTTTATGGTCGAGGCCTCTGAATCTTTTGCTGCGGATATCTGGCGGTCGGATTTAACTACTGTTGGTTCGATCGCATGCAAAGGAAGAGCTCCAGTAAGCAGTGGAATAATTGTTCTGGCACAGAACATTTTCGTGGCTGCACTCATTGCCTCCACCTCCGGTTCTCTATCGGAAAAGCAAGCCACTGCGTGGCACACCATGCTCCCCTGATTCTTTCCAGCCTCGTAATTTTCCATTCAAAAGTGACCTTTGCAGCCACTGGGGATATTTCTCTGATTTTTTTTCCGTACGTATGTCCTGGGGGAAGGTCGGGGGCCATCGGTAAGAGGCCAAATAGCTCTTTTGCATCCTTAGGAACCCACGAAGGTGTTGAGGCCACCTTCACTGGAACCTCAAAGATCGGCTGTGATACGCTGACTGTGGCCCGGTATATCCCGCCGAGATACCTGCCCTCCATCCGGTGCAACGCCTCAAGTGAGACAAGCGTGACTCCATCGGGTAGCAGCTCTTCAAGTTGATGCCGAAGGCTCTCCCCTGAAGGCAGGGCAAAAGCCCTATCCCACCATGTAATCGGCCGGCTTTGGTACGGTCGGCCCCACTGAGATTCAATTGAACCGTCCTGTATGATGCTTGCCCGTTTTCGCTCGGGGATTGATTTCCAACCACGTCCAGCAAGATCACCTCGAAATCCCTCGAAACTGGCCAGTGCAAGAAGGGACACGGCCGTAAGGAATGAAAAGCCTGCGAGAAGCGGTTTCCAGCGCGGCATTCGGCTCCTGAATTTTGCAAGGTTTGTGTCCCCGCAATCGGGGCAAGCCGCTGTTTGCCTTGAAATAAACCGCAGGTTTTGGCGGGAATCAGCGCAGGGGCAGATTCCGAACTGAACACAACGGTAGGTAGCCACGGTTTACTTCTCATTCGTCGAGGAGCTTGGCAGCGCGGCTTACCGCACGGACAAACCTCCGATATCCTGTGCTGGCTCCACCCAGTTTGATGCGAATCTCCTCAAGGTCGGCTTGTAAGGCTTGGCGCAAGGCCGTGCCCTTTGGCTTAATTCCTTTCAAGGCCTTGCCAATGAGTTTGCGAACTTTGTCCGCTCGGGTCGCATCCAGATTGTCAGCACAGGAAAGAAGATCCTCCCCGAGAGTGTCAGACTCCCGGATGGTTCCGTCTGCCGCCCGCTCCACAAGCATCAGCCCCCGCCGCTTTCCATCGGAGTCGCGATCTTCTTCAAATATCCCAGCGGCTTTGCCCAGCAGAATATAGGGCAGTGCCTCCTCTTGTAATTCCTCCTTGGTTGGCGGAAAAAGGGAGGGTGCGACACCATCCACCCAGTTCTCAATATGCAGCTCCAGCAGAGCCCGGGCGCGTTCCGCTCCATCCGTTCGGCGGGCATACTCCTCGGCGAGGTGAGAAATCGGCTTAAGAAAGCGAAGAGGAAAGGGACTAACAAAGTTGAGCAAGACAATCTCGTGACGACGGGTGGGGTGATCTACCACTTTGGATTCCACACCTTCGCGGGCCGCCGCCTTAAAGGTCTGCCGAACCCGATCGGCAAACTCGGGGCTTCGTGTGCTTTCCGGCACAATGATGATGCTTTCCCGGTAATAGCGGCGACCGTACTTGTCAGTGCGTGAACCTGGAAAGTCACGACCCTCTTCCTGCAGATCGAACGTCGCGTATACCTCAGATTTTGCTACGACCTTATGGATGTAGTTGGAAAGGCCGTCTGGATCGCTACCATATCGATCTTGGATTTTATCTAGGACGGAAATCCCAAAGAGTCGCTCCGCTCCGTCCGCAGAGCCCAGCAACTTGTCATGGGCGTCGAGTACAGAGGATTCACATGCCTGCTCCAAAAGCGCAAGTAGCTCTCCCGATGGCAAGCGGTCGCGTAACCTGCCAAAGCCCCGCTGGGACCCAAGCCGTGATGATATTTCTGTCCTGACCCGCTGGGTCTGAGTTGTTTGAATGTCTCTATCAAGTTCTAACCGTCGAGCTACTTTGCGGATTTTCTCCGGCTCATAAAAACGAACTACATGTCCGCTTAAATCCTCTAGACCTACATCCCGACAGCGCGCCTCTCTAAGAGCGTTCGCCTCATCAAGCGTCGTCTGTAGATTCGTTTCACACGACTCAACCAATCCCTGAAGATCAGCAATCTCCCTGATGAGGTCTTTAATTAGCTGTTCGGTAAAGTCCAAAGCTAGAACTTGGGTTTTAGCAAGATAATGAAGCTGTAGGTTCTGGGCTTTGGCTACCAAAAGCCTCTTTCGCTTGCCGAAGAATTCGCTTAAGGCACCGACCTTAACCCATTCCTTGTCGTTTTCTCCGGCTTTCCGCAAGGAGGCCTCCGCCTGTTCCCGAAGCCGAGTGCTTTTCGGAGAAAAAGCTTCGAGCCTAGTCTGAAGACTCTGCCGTAGAACCTGAAGTAAGCGGGCGGTATCATTTAGTGATCTGGTCCCATTGATCCAATCATTGAAGAACTCTGCCTCCAAGCCGTTTTTAATTTCCCGGATATGATCACTGCGGGAATTTCGTTTGGCCGCAAAGAAGTTCTCAACTCCTTGGCCGCGATACTGTTCACGGAACCGTAAGTCAAACAGCTTGGTCAACTCCCCCATCCAGCGTTCTGGCTGGGCAGTTTGGCGGACGTGATCGAGGTAGGTTTCTTTTGCTGAGAGCCACTCCGCGTGGGGTGTCAGCCACTTTGCGTTTCTGGCCTCGTCTGGGAGAATGCCCTTGGCAAGGAACAGATGCTCGTCGCTTAGTCGCCAGCGGTTCAGGTTTGCATCACTTTTGACAAATTCCTGGAAATCTTTTGCGGCAGGAGTGTCGGCGTAACCACCATCCTCCAACCACTGGTTGTACCGTAGCTGGAGTAGAGACTGCCGGGCGAATCCGTATGTAATGTATTCCCTAATTTCTTCCTCTGGATAAGCCACCTGCTTGATTCCGAAGGTAAAGAACCTCCGGCTTTTCTTGCTGTGTCTTTGACCGGGAAAGTCTTCCGGTTTTGCCAACTCGTCGGCATTCTCGAACGCTTCTGCCCTGTCAAGGCTCTCTAGGTTCACTTCCGATGCAGTAGCAATCTTGTGATAAAGGTACGAAGCGACGACGTCGGGCAGCGTGGTGTCCACATCAACCTTGAACCCAGCCTCGTTCTCATTGGTGAAGACGTAACAGGCTGTAAATGGATCTTGTAAACTGAGGCGGCCGTTGACTGTTTCCTCCGCTTCAGACTTAAAGGTTGCTCCTGTCACGTCATGGGGGTTCAGCTCTCCAGCGCTCATAGCGTTCAATTCGAGCAAGGCCGCATACCCGTTGGCGTGGTAGTTCTGCTTCGCCCAGCCGGGGGGTGGATAACGATCAGGCAGCAAGGCATAGATAAATATCCGGTGATGCGACTGATTGAATACCCTGCGCAATTGAGCACAGGCGTCGACGACACTTCCGCTGCCAGTTCCACCAGCAAGGCCGCAAACGACGTGGAAAGTTGTGCGCACCTCCCCCCCATTGGTTAAGGCATTGACATGTTTTTGAACCGATTCAACAAATCGCCGGGCAGACATCGCAAACAAGAACCTGCCTAGCCGGCGTTTCTGACCACCAAAGATCTTTCCGCCCTGCATTGCATTTAAAATGTCTTTCCATTCATCGACTCGGCCGATCCATGGCTTAATTCCTGGATAATCCCCTAGGTTTTCTAAGGCGGCCTTAAGATTCGCGTCCGAGATAATTAGCCTACTGTCATTGTCCAACTGAACACTCCGACCCAAAACACGCCAGGTGTGGTCTTCCTGTCTCATAAGGCGGTCATCCGAATCGACATAGAGGCAACGCAATGGCAATCCTGATGGCTCGACCTCCCGATGCATGGTATAAACTTGTTTGCGAAGGGCGCGGATGATCTTTCCACCAGTACCTCCGAGTCCGATAACGAGATGATTTCCTGACATATTGGCCTCCTTTTATTGGTGAATGCGGATGTCGCGATATGCGTTCATACCCACAAGTCCAAATGGAATGGCGATCAGGACTAGAACGCCCATAGTCACGAGAGCCCGTGCGTAGACCACAACCTTTGGGGCCTGCCTTTGAAGGTCCTGCCGAAGATTCTCAGACGCAAGGTCGATGGCTTGTTCGACACCGTACTTTTTCCCAGGGTTTTTCTCAAAAAATACGCGTACGTCTTCATATATTTCCTGCTCGGTCGGATTGGCTTTGGGACTTAACAACTTGCTTAGAAGTGGATTGTGCTCTCGGAAATGAGCTACTGCTGCCTGAGCATAGGTTCTCGCCGCAGCTTTACGGGACTCCTCATGACTAACTGGAATTGTTTCCTTCTGATAGCTGGCCGGCTCCTCGAGCCCCAACTTCACGACCTGCCGTTTAGCCTCCTTGAAGGTTTCGTCCGTCCAGCGACGGTCATGCGGAAGGTGCTTAGACCAATCCTCTATTAGAGAGACGGCTGCATCTTTAATCAGGCCGGAGCTAGGTAAAAGAATTGTGCCACTAAAGATGACCAATGAAGCAAAAGTCGCCGCAAGATAAGACCACCAAGGAATCGGGTAAGTTTGATTCCAAAGCCTAATGGAACGCATGCAGCCCCAAAAAGTGGTTCCGGCCAGAAGAAGTGCCAGCACGAGGCAAACTTGGAATACTGTGGGGGTGCGTGACGCCATCTCCTCCGGACATCGGAGAAGTAGGTCAACTAGGGAGATAATCGTGCTCACTAATCCATATCGGATTCGTGATTACTTTTATTATGAATATTTGGTTCTTCTGTTTCTAGTTGTTGGATAGCGGCTTGCAGACTGAGTTCATTACAAACGGCCCTACTGCTCGAATCGCATAGGCAATTCCTTTTTCATCAGCAGCTTTGCGTAAAAGCTCTGTCATTGTTTGTGAGTAGGATTTTTTGATCGCAACACCTTCTCCAAGGTGATGATAAAACTGCTCAATAAAGATCCGTGCCTCCCTATCACCGACTGGCCAAAGACAAAGTAATAGGTTAGCAACTCCAGCCTGATTAAATCCTCGTCGAATTCCCAGAACACCTTCTCCTTCGTGCGATCGCCCCATTCCAGATTGACAAGCAGATACGCTAACTAACCAGCAGGAGCTTAAGTCCATTCGAGAGATTTCTTCAGCCGTGAGAATTCCATCATGCGGATTATCCATATACTCACCCGTGGAGTTCTTTTTAATGGTTTCATAAGCGCCTGTAAAAGCGAGGCCGTTTGATCGCATCGGGTTTTCTGTTGCCTGATTATTGTAGAAACCATGGGTCCCCATATGAATAAGAGAACATTCCTGGGAGTCCCTAACGTTTTCCTCTGTAGCCTCCATCCCCACGAAGGTTTCAATCTCTTTTTGCTTCCCCTGGAATGATCGCGCAACAGCACCTGCCTCAAGTCGGGATTGTGGGAGAGGATGAAGCACGGCATTTCTCCTTGATACAAAAAGAGCTTTAATCCTTGCTGTCCAAGGAGCCTTGTAATCGGGATCTACAAACACTCTCGCCTGGAGTTTTCCATCACCTCTTCTGGTTGTCCTCAAAGCCGTTTTCGGCACGAGATCACGAGAAGCCGAAATATAGGTAATCGAGGCTTTTTCTCCCAAGAAGACACCTTGCGCATCAGGAAGAGCTGCAAAGTTAACAAACGACAGCGAACTGTCAGGGCATACAACTATCTCTCTTCCGGCATACTCGTTAGACATAAACCAAGGGGACACAATGTTGACATATAAACCAAACGCTACTTCTTTAAGTTTGGGATCTTCAGCAGGAGACTCTACTAGGGCCAGAAGCTCAGCAACCCTGGCGTCTATTTGTTTAGCATTTCCTATTTTTACAGTTCTAATATTTTGTTGATTTGTCTTATCATAAATCACAGCAACATATTCTTCCTCATTAAAAGCACGATCGTTTAGGCCACTACATTTAGCAAAGTCTACTAAGATACTTTCTTGAGGAAGACTTCTTAAGACTGCCTGGGAATCTATGACATCAAGGAGCTCTGGCTTCGACTCCATTACATTACCCTCAAGCCGTGCTAGGTCCAACGCAAGATCAGGCGGATACCCTTTGTCTAGAAAAGGCTTGGGATTTATTTCTGGGTTTTTACGCAGCATTGAATCAGCAACTAACCCTTTATATAAAGCAAGGTTATCAGCTAGTAGTTTTGTTTGGCCCGTCATATAGCCAATATCAAACGGTGTTGATTCGATAATCTGGCGATATCGCAGACGTTCTTTTTCAAAGGTTGAAGACATAGCTCTTGATGTCCAAAGAAGCATGATGTTGTTCAATAGCGACGCTTCTATCTTTGCCTCTTTTTGGTTTTTTTCGGTTGCGTAGATTTTCATCTTCTCCAAAGACAAATACCACTGATGAAGCAGATGAACTCCTCCTGCATCTTTGGCCGTTGTATACTTAGCATCAGCGGTTTTGTTTATATCGAGCATGCGTTGAATTGTGTTTATGTTTTGTTTTGCACCACCAAAGTCCTTGGCACCTTTGTTCCATGTTAACAAAGCCATGCCCGAATTAAAAAAAGCGTCGAATTCACCCGATTTGTAACCGGCAGCTATTAACTTCTCAGCATCTGGGTACTTATTCTTGTACATGAGACATATAACCCGATGGGAAGCAGCAATTGGATCTCCTTTTGACTGGCCAAGAAAAAACACTCTATCAGCATTTTCATAGTCGTATTTCCACAAATAGAGCTCTCCAAGTTCTCTGATATTTTCTCTTGTGAGGACGTTTCTTAGTTCTTGCCGCTTTCCGCTTCCTGGAAGGCACTTGAGAAGCTGCTCTCTTTCAGACTGAATGTCTGCTTGCTCCATCATGTACTTGCCGGCCATACATTTGAGATGCCTCATCAAAAGACGCACTGCTTCTGGGTCAGAGTCCTGGTTCTTTTTCAGATATAAAAAGGCCTCCTCTCGCGCCAATGTCGCTGCTTTAAAACCAGCAAAAGCATCCGTTTCTGCCATAGCACATTTCGCCATCAATACTGGTATAATGAAGGCCCCGTTTGTCACTCTTGACCCAGGATTGTTTATGACTGAGGTGATAACTACGTCATGCGCAATAGTGAGTATTTTATACGCATTGTTAACAAGGCCCATGCTTATACTCTTTTCTGCGTATGCGACACTAAGCTCAACAAATCTATTCGCCTGGAACCAATCGTTTTTTTGATTTACAACAAAAGAAAATAGATCGTTGTATGTTTTAGTAGCCTGTTCCTGGCTTAAAGCGTGTCCTTCAAAAGCAAGAAATGGCTTTTTTTTAACATCTTCCCCTACGACCAGCTCTGAATTCCTCTCAGCAGCCGTTAATGGGAATGCCGACAGAGCTGTCAAAAGCACAACTCCTTTAAAGGCATTCTTTAGCGGATTCTTAATTTTAGATCCTCCGCTTCATCCAAGACTCCTAACTGCACCATTGCCTTGTAGCGAATTCTGATTACAGCCTGATCACTGGCAAGATCTCTTGGTAGCTTCGATAAAAAGGCAACCGCATCGCCAGGTCGTGGCGGAGAATCATTCACAGCCTTTAGCGCTGCTTGAATTATATGAGATGGGTCTGAAGAGATTTCAGGGATAGCCCCTGCTTTAATTCGAAAAGTCTCCTCAGCAACTATCTGTGTCCCAGAAAGCGCTCGTATGCGATAAATTTCACCCGGCTGAAGGCTAAGACTTTTATCAGCCAGCTCAGATAAGGGCCTCGATTTACCACGCAATCTTCCCTCCAATGGCATAAGTTCAGGCCTTCCTGGTGCGATAATTTCCAATTTAAGGTCTTTCTGCATTTCTGAAGAGTTCAAAAGGACCACAGGATCTCTTTGGTCGGTCAAACCCGAAGGGCTGTAAATGACGCGTTCTGCCGAACGCATTACATTTGGCGATCCGACTGAAGCAACGAACATCTGCGGGGACAAGTTGAGGATTTCTTGAACACCCGGTGTTCGAGCCACTACCAGTGATGACTGATTGAACTTTGAAGGCAAAATAACTACTGCAATTAAAACAATGGCGGCGGCACTGCCGACCAGAGCTAACCTGGGCATGGTAAGACAAGAAAGAAACCATTGTAGGGCTCCTAATTTGTTTTTGCGCCCCAGTCCTGCAATTGCTCCACGCAGCCGCTCTAAAGCCCATAGCGGAGGCTCTACGGTATTTGCCTGAGAATACCTAGCTTCCGCCAAAAAGACCCCCAATTGCGCTTCCGTTTTTGACAACTCCCGGATGTATTTTTTAAAGTCAGGATCTTTCTGGATATCTCCTTTAATTTCTTCTTTCTTCACATCAGAAACATCTCCTGAAAGTAATGCCTGAATTTTTCCCTCCCATGCTTTTACTTGCACATTAGATGCATCTCCTTCCCCCATGCCGCCACTCTTGTTTGCTTTCATTTTAAACTCCCAGAAGGACGAAACCCCCGAGATTCCAGACATTCACGGATATTTTCTAGAGTTTTCATAATCATCACCCCTACGGTACCTTGAGGCGTACCTACCTTTTCCGATATTTCTTTTTGAGTCATCTGATCAACCAAACGATACTCAACAATTTCTCTGACTTTCGGATTTAACTGCCCTGTGCATTCCCGATAAGCCCTCCACACCTCGGCATGATACAGGTCCTCGTCTGGTTGTTGATGTTTTGGAGATGCTGGCTCCGATATTAGGTCTTGAAGACTATCTAGTCGCCCACCGCCATGCTTTTTAGCCTGCATTCTGCGAACGGCATCAATTGCACGACACCATGCAACCCTTGCTGTCAGTGCTTTTAACTCATCCCAAGAGGGAACTTCTATTGCTTTTGGAATTACCTCTGTGACAGCATCAGAAACAATAAGATCTGCATCAACTCCATGACAGTTTTTTAGAGCTCCGTGACAAGCAGCATGGCCAACTCCCCAAAGAATTTTAAATCCTTGTTCCCACGCTTCCGGTAGCCCGGCCTGAATGCTTTTGTAATCTGGATGTTCCTCGGATGAGTCGTTCTTTCTTGATTGAGCAATCCGAGGGGAAAGGACTACAGCCATTTGCATAATATCCTAAAACCGAATGGGACCTGTGTACCAGCACAAGGTTTTGCGTTGGCGGAGTCGTAAGTCCCTGCCTATTAGGGCTATAATAACTCTTGCGGCGTTTTCGATATAGTACAAAGGAGAATTACAACATGAAAAAAACAATAATCACCCTCGCAGTACTAACCGCCGGATTCTTCGGCAAAGCCCAGGCACAAAGCTACACTTACGTTAATTCCTACCAAAGGAGCAACGGAGGTTATGTGGCCGGTCATTACCGCACATCAGCTGATGGTTTCAGCGGGAATAACTGGTCGCACTCCGGCAATGTGAATCCCTTCACCGGAACTGTTGGAACTAGCTGGCGGTAACAGTTGTGAAAAATAGGGTTCCACCCCCTATTTTTCTGTTTTAGCTTCTTTCAAGAATTAAAGATGAGCAAGTTCGAGCGCCTTGGCATTGTTATAGGAGTAATAACTGCATTAGTATTCACTTTTTGCGGGCTCATTTCAGCAGGCAATAGTTACGGTCCTGTGGGCAAGGAACTATTGGGGTACTTCGGCGGCATGATTCTAGTTTTAACACTTGAGGCCGCCATCTTTCTTATGCCCAGGACCTTTTACTGGGTCAGAGGCGATATGCGTTTTTTTAGTTCGTTTTCGCCAAAACGCTCCATCGCAATGCCCTTAACTAAGGTTTTGAGCTTTATTCCGAAGAATTCAGAATTTAAAGAAATTCTAAAAGGGGCAGCGTTTGTTTTTTTATGCAGCTTGGGGGGGAATTTTATTGTCGGGTTTATTTACGGAATGCTTACTCAGGAAACAACGGTCCCTCCCGCGCTTCAGGGGCTTGCTAATGTTGTTTCTATATCTTTTGGTTTTTATCTACTTGCTCGTAAACAGATTACCCCAACTTGGAGCAGACTAGTAGCCATAGCTTTCGTTTCATGGACATTTGGAATTATTAATATTTTCATATCTGACGAGGTAACTGTTGCGACTTTCTTTTACGGATTGCCATTGGTGTTGTTGATCATGGGTCTTACCTGTTGGTTAGTCTTCGTTTGCAAAAAAACTCCATCTTAAACTGTGAGCCTAGTCTCGGTCTTTCTTTGTTTCTTTGTATTAATTCCGACTTTTCTGCAAGCGGCAGTTGTTTCACCAGATTCAACAAGTTCCGCGATTGCTATCGCGGCCCAGACCGATCCAAAGAAACTGTCCAGCCTTAAAGGAACCAGAGCTTCGAATTCACGATTACAAAGATGCGTTTACTGGCTTGCCTACGCCGAGGAACAAGGCCAAGAACCAGCATCTGTCTTGGATACATCGGCTAGAATAAACATGACCGCAGGATCACCATACGCGGGTTTTATCCGTTGGGGCCTCTTAAATAATCTCAAGATTGCGCATGAACTTGGCCTTCTCACTAAAGACGGTATGAACGAGATGCGGCGGGGGAAAAGTGCAACGATAACCCTAGGGCAATTCACCGGCCAGGAAGCGACTGTTGACCATGTAATTCCCTTGTCCGTTTGCCCTGAGCTCGATAATCAGGTTCTCAACCTCGAACTCTTACCCGCGAGTCTTAATTCCTCCAAAAAAGACAAGGTCGGAACTAGGCAAGTGACGTTCGCGAAAGAACTGAATGATGCTGGACTGCTTTCAGATGAGGCGTTTTCAAGAGTTAAGGCATGCTTTAAATGATGTTGCCAAGACTGGATTACCTTGGCTGATTATTTCGCATCGGGGCCATATTCGGGGTAATTCGTGCCTATGTAAGGGGTATTTTTGGGATATTTAATTTAATAGTTTTCCGTAAGCCTCCCGGGACCCTCTCGGCACTATCCCGATATCTTCTCGACAAGACTCCCGTCCTGGAGCGGCCCTTTCTGAGCCCACACCTCCTACCGTTCTCCTTAACTTATGGCATTAAGCATCGATTAACCGTGGATGACTGTAGTGCCTTATGGTGTTGAACACCTAAAGATTAAGATTAGTTTGTCTAGATGCCCACTGCTGCTTGAACTTTTCATCATTTTCTATTCGTTTTTCGATCTCTTGAGTTTCACGCCATTGAAGCGCCCTGGCCTTTAAGGTCCATTCAGTCTCATGCCCTTCTTCTTCAATAATCTTCCTTAACTTTTCTAGGGGGACCTTAAAGAATTCCTTCCGCCAATTTGATTTGTTCACGCGATGGAAAGTCAGGTTTTGGTGAAGACTCTTCTCAAGTTCTGGAACATTGTCCGATTGTATGATGGCATGAACATCGAACTCGAATGGAACACTTGCATCTCCAAGTTCTTTAATCCGTTCCTCATGATCAATTCTTCTTGTCATTCCAATCTTAAATACACCCTCTCCAAACGATCCCACATTCGAGATAATGTAGACTTTGCCCCTTTTCGTTTGTTGAGCCAAGGACTTGGCGCGCTCCTTCTCCTCCTCAGAAAGCCTAACTTGCTCTTCCGCAGCCTTTGCCCTTTCTTCTGCCTCCCTGAGTCGTTCTTCCAAGGAGTTTCGTTCAGACTCCTGGGCTGTAGCAAGTGCTCGCCTTACTTTTTCAGTCTCTTCATGGGCGCGTTTTCTTACTCGCTCATCTTCTTCATTCTTTTTTTGCGCTTCTTTTTGGGCGTTCTCGATGTCACGTTGAGCTAATGCCTCATCCCTTTGCTGTTCTTTGAGCATTCGCTGCTCCTCTTTTTCTTTTTCTCGTATTTCAAACACTTTTACGGCCCATTTAATCTCTTCTTGGCGACTTTGGAGAAAATCCTCCGTTATTCGAGAGTTCGAGAAGTATCTTCCACTTTCATTAACGACTTCGTAGATGTCTTTAACCTGCTGTTTCAATACGCCATAGCCTTCATTCTTTACCTTCTCCAACACTGCATCCACTCGCCCGTTGAAGGCATCAACAAGAAAGTCTTTAGCTGCTTCATTTTGCCGAGGATCACTTAGGCCTGAATATGCAGCTATTCCCTCTCGTATCATTTCGCGCGTTTTGTTTCTGGCCTCTTTTAGATTACGTGCAGCTTTAGCGTAACCATACACTTCAGCTAGTTGGTCAAGTAATGAATCCTTGGGAACCAAATACTCATTTCCATAGCCTTCAACAATATTTCTAGTAGCTGTGAGAAGTTCCTGAGCCTCCTTGGCTTTAGCTTCTACTTCCCGTAGTTGGGAATCCAACGAAGCAAGCCTCATTTGCGAATCGGCCTCCACTTGATCGATTTTGAAGCGAACATTGGCCATTGCCTTGTCCTCGGCCTCCTTAAGGAAAGCCTCTTTTTGCTCCAAATCGGCGTTTACGGAACCCAATCTAGCCGCTGCATCAGCTTCGAGTTGTGCGATATGAGCTTCAATCTCAAGTATCGGACGATATTTGGCCAGTTTTTCGTTTTCTTCTTTAGTCGCTTGACCAAATGCTTCCCACTCCTTTTGAAGTTTGAGAGATTCGTCCCGATCCTTATTTGCTTTCTTCCAGTAGGCGTAAAGATTTGCACACAGAAACGAGAGGCCAAAAACAAACAACACAAGAATCAGAATTGAAATCGCCATTTAATTAAGAATTCTATCGTTGATTACTACTGGTCTCATATCTTGTACTGTGCTGGGTGAATTTCTTTTATATAAAAGGGCCATAGGCAATACATAACCAATATCTGCTTAAAGTTCTTGTCTATTTTCTGCGTATCAGGACCGAAGCCATGGTAGCTGTTAGAGATCCAGCGACAGCGATCCCTACAAACATGGTGATTACCCCTACATACCGCCCTGCCGTAGTGATTGGATAGACATCCCCATAACCAACTGTTGTGACCGTGGTCACAGCCCACCAGAGGGCATCCCCTGCATTTTTAATTTTAGCACCAGCAACGTTGTATTCAGCTTCCAGCACTAAAAAGGCGGACATAAAGATTGTTGAAACTGCCAAAACCGATGTTACAGCAAAAGCCCCTGCAGTTGGATTGCGGAATAACCCTTCGGTGATATCACTTAATTTGGATACCTGTCGAATGACCTTTAGGATGCGGAGAATGCGGAAGATACGACCCAGCGCAGCACCAGGAATGATTGGAATACTGGATAGT
>Ga0209617_10000225_pt1 | contig 23744 bp, 20 predicted proteins | sample LakEriepJuly2011_2_FD_187459 | JGI IMG/M metagenome (GOLD analysis project Ga0209617, IMG submission 187459) | Freshwater microbial communities from dead zone in Lake Erie, Canada - CCB epilimnion July 2011 (SPAdes) (version 2) | ecosystem: Environmental > Aquatic > Freshwater > Lentic >...
TCAAAGTACAATTACAGGTCCAACTGGTTTTACTGGGTTTACGGGTCCTAGTGTAACAGGTCCGACTGGGTTTACAGGTCCGCAAAGTACAGTCACTGGACCTACTGGGTTTACTGGTCCTAGTGTAACAGGTCCAACTGGGTTTACGGGTCCTAGTGTAACAGGTCCGACTGGGTTTACAGGTCCGCAAAGTACAGTTACAGGTCCAACTGGTTTTACTGGGTTTACGGGTCCTAGTGTAACAGGTCCAACTGGGTTTACTGGATCTAATGGTCTTACAGGTCCAACTGGGTTTACTGGTCCAACACTTCAAATATCAGGAGTATCTACAGGATCTATTTTATTACGAGATTCATTAAATCCAAATAACCTATATTATAATGATATTTTAAAGGTTACAAGAGATAATTCAAACAATTCTATTATTGATGTAAGTGGAACTATTATACCAAGAATTAATAATTTTTATACATTAGGAACAACCGCTTTAAGATGGCAGGATGTATTTATAGGTCCAGGTAGTATTAATATTCAAGGACCAACAGGTTCTTCTAATCCAGGGTTATTAGGGTCTGATCTTAGTGGTGTAGTTTATTCACAATTTGGATTTGCTTCTCCATTTCTGAATGTAGGTCCAGCAATTGATGTTAATACAACTCGAGCAGTTGGTGGCTGGAAAATACAAAGTACAGGATACACTGACACGAGTGGTACATTTGTGAATACCGATTTAATCGCTGAAGTAATCACAAGTGGACCATTATTCGGACAAGTTTTTTCATTAATTTACGGACGAAGTGGATCAACTGGTCCAACAGGAATTACAGGACCACAAAGTACAATTACTGGACCTACTGGGTTTACAGGACCACAAAGTACAGTCACTGGACCAACTGGCCCAGCAGGAACGAATGGCGTTTCTAGTGGATTAGTATTGTTTTTAGATACAAGTGGCGGGAGTCTACCACCGATTGTAAGTGGTTCTTTATTAACAGCACCAAATACAGGAACATCAACTACTATTGTAGCAAGCAGTGCACAATTACCAACAACTCCAACCTATTCAGTAGTAGGTTATTTTTACCAACAAATTACTGAATCAACACCAGTTGTTCCAGGCACATGGGATTTGAATATATGGGGAAATCTTACCTCAGGTGGAGCAAATGATAAAGTAGGAATTTATTTCGCTGCATACTATAGTACTGGTGTTCCTGGTTCAACCCCACCACCAACTGGCGCTACACTTTTAGGAACTGGTTCGTCTTCAACAGAAACACAAATTAATAATACAACACAGGCACAGCAATATATAAATAGTGTATATGTAAGTACAAGTGCTACATATTCAACTGGATATATTTCTATCTACATATATGCTGCTAAACTTTCTGGTAATCCTACATTAACTTTGTATTTCAGAGATTCTAGACCTACACATATTCATACTACATTACTCGCAAATTATGGTCCAACAGGTCCAACAGGTCCAACAGGTCCAACAGGTCCAACAGGCCTAACAGGTCCAACAGGTTCTTCTCTTCCAATCCTAGGATCTAACACAGGTTCCATTGTTTTGACCAACCCATCTAACACGAGTCAAATATATTATAGCAATGCTTTAAAAGTATTACAAAATAATACTATCGAAATAAGTGGTAATGTTTTACCAAATGTAAATAATACATATACATTGGGTGCTACTGGAGGAGCAGGCGGCACCAATAGATATATATGGAATAATATTTACGCAAACAATGTAGATGTTTCTAATAATGTATATTGTGGTACATTATTCCAAAGATCAGATTATCGTATCAAAGATAATGTACAAAAACTAGATGATACATTTACAGTAAAGTATTTGAATCCTGTTAGTTATACAAACACACAGACAAATAATAAAAATATTGGCTTAATCGCACACGAATTACAAGAACATTATCCCGAACTAGTAAAAGGAGATAAAGATGGTGAAACATTACAAACCGTTAATTATGTTGGTTTAATACCAATTTTAATCAAAGAAATACAAGATCTTCGAAATGATTTAGAAGAACTTAAAAATGAAGTTAAGAAAATAAAATAATTTATACTATTCAAAAATTATTATATAAAAATAATTAACATTTATTATCAAATAATAATAATAATAATAATAAATGTTGCAAACCTTTCCCACCATTGTGACATCCATTTACAACATTCGAAAAACAGAAATCAATGAAACAAATACAAGAAATATCACGAAATATTTGGAATTAGCGAATGACTTTATTTTGAGCTTACCTTATCCGCTTATTATATTTACAGATGACAACGATATTATTGATTTTTTGAAAGAAAAGAGAACGAATTTCAAAGAAATAACGACAATCAATAAAATAGCAATTGAAAACACGGAATATTATCAATATTTTGATAAATTAAAAGAACTTCATAGTGATTATATCATATATAATTTAGATAAAAATAAAGATACACCATTGTATATAACATTAACAAATAATAAATTTTATTTTCTAGAAACAGCCGTGAAAACCAACCCTTTTCAAAGTAGTCATTTTATTTGGATGGATTTTGGTATTAATCATTGCGCAAGAAATTGTGAAAAAATTCACGAATGGATTATTGAAGTTCCTGATAAAATAAAACAGTTGTGTATAAATCCTTTTTTAGAAGAAGTTGATGATTATAGCATTTTTTTTCAATATGTGTATCATCATTTAGCTTCTGGTGTATTTTCAGGTTCAAGTGAAAATATCTTGAAATATTGCGAATTATTCAAAGAGAAAACACAACAAACCTATAACGAAGGATGGTTTCAATTAGAAGAAGCTATTATGACAATAATTAATCGAGAAAATCCAGAATTATTTGAATTATATTATGGTGATTACAATGGTATAATATCAAATTATCTCACTCCAATAGATAATATCGATTTAATAATTGATCACATCATTCCAAAAACAATTCTTCATCAAAAACAAAAAATGACTTATGATATATTGATGTATTTGTTACATTATTTTAAACATAATGAAACTTCAAATTATTTATATAAATATATAGAATTTCATATTATTTTTGATTATTATTTTACAAATAAATTTTTATTACATGAGGTCATTTATTTAATAAATAAAAAATTATTGGAAAACGACGGAACAATGAAACAAGTATTACAAAACAACATAGAAAATCTGAATTTTTACGAAAACAAACAATTAATTTTATATGATGATTATATAATGAAACCAATTTATGGTGTTTATTTCATTTGTTGTATCAATAATTATTTGGATATTGTAAAAGAGCAATTATCTTGTTTAAACAAAGGTTTATTATCAAATACATACAAACTGATAATATTTGTAACAAATTATAATGAAAACGATTGTGTGGAATTGGACAAATTATTACATGACAATGAAAAATTTATACTAATTAAATCACCCCATAACTTATATGAAAAATTTGCTATAAATAATTACAAAAAATATATAAATCACAACAAGTATTATTTATATTATTTTCATACAAAAGGATTGAAACCTCAAGATGATCCTCTTATTCATATTTTTTCGTCTAGACGACAAATATTAAATTATTATACACTTGAAATGTACAAAATTAATATAGAATTATTAGACAAAAATGATGCGGTTGGATGTAGTTTAAGTTTGTATCCAAAAAAACATTTTTCTGGAAATTTTTGGTGGAGTAAATCGAGTCATCTAAATTTATTACAAGATATTAATGATAAATATTTATCACCTGAAATGTACGTGTTAAGCAAAGACAATTGTAAATATGTATCTTTAGCAAACGATACAAACGACATATTAATTGAAAATTATGTATTTCGCAGTGCTGAAATGATTAAAACAAATATAACTGATGATTTTATTGTTATAGAACAACATAAATCCCTTATTTCAATGTGTTAGACACATCGGTGTAATCTTTATTTTGTTATTTCTGTTGTATTTTCTCAATGTTTATATCCATTTAAGGGTCATATTTCAACAATGATTCAATATATTTTTTATCATAAATACCAATCCTAGTAGTTCTATCCCATGTACTGTAATTGATAATAACACAATCGTCTTCCACGACAATACTTAAACAATACTCAATAGGTTCGCCTTCAAATTTAAAAGGAGCACTATATCTTAATAATTCCATGTTCTTATCAAAAACAGAGATAATATGGTAATAATGTCTAGGATTTTCATATGAAACCATGTGTTGAATAAACCATATTTCAGTTTCACTACTCTGTGTAGTATTTGTATATTTAAACCCACAAGTAGAACCGCGGACATTATCAAAATAGTTCGGCATTTTTCTCTCTTCTAAAAATTGTAATGTCTTGTTCGATTCGTCTATTTTACATATTTGCAAAGGGGACCATTTATATATAACGTGACTTGAATTATTGTAATCGACATATATCCAATTTTTTTCACATTGTGTGTTGTATACGTGCTGGTTTAATTCAATAATATCTAATTCACTTTTTTCAATGTCATAATCACCATTGACGATTCCCAAATAGTTATTTTTATGCAATCCTGTTCCTATATATTTGATCTGTTTTGTTTCTACATCTTGAAAAATTTTAATATCTTCTATACCAATATATAATCGTTCATCATATACAATATCAAACATTTTTGATGTAACAATATTCATGGTTTCATCTAATTCAATATATTTATTACCAGTAATAATGTTTTTTTCACAATTAGTATAACTACCATTTTCAATAATATGATAATTAACATATCGAACATTCATACAATATTTAGCATTATTACTTTGTGAAGAAGATGATGGAATTCGTAATAAACAACTTGATGAAGAATATAAGTTGATAGTTTCATTATTGATAGTAATACTAATTGTATCATCAAAAGATATTATTTTCGTAGGTTTTAAAATAAACTTGTACCATTTCATGTTAGAATATAGATTATTAACAATTTCTTGATCTTTTGTTTTATTCAAAATATTGACAATTTCGTTGCTTATGTCTTTGACACCAATGTAAGCAGCAATAATAGTGAATTCATAATCCATTTTATAAGTATAAATATCATTATGTAAAAATAAATAACTATCACGGTCTACCTTTTTTTCTACTATCTCTTTGGCCATTTTGTAAAAAAAATAGGATAATTTATGTTTTGATGTAGTTCTATAATGAGAAACTAACTCATATAAACTTTCAATACGATCAGGAAAATAATCATAACATAACAGCCAATAATTGATGGCATCATTTATTTTGCCCATATGTTTATAACAACTCGCAATTTTATAACAACTGTACCACACTTCTTGAATCCATCCTCCTAATTGAATTCTTTTTTCATAATATTCAATTGCTTTAGTAAAATTACCTGAATCGTGATATGTATTTGCTAAGTAAAAATAGTTTCTATCATTTTTAGGTTCAATTTCAATTGCTTCCGTTAATAGTTTTATATCTCGCTCAAACTTGTCATGTTTAGAACCACCGTCACCTATATCACTTATAAATAATTCATCTTTTTCCAAATTTCTATTTTTATTATTACTAGGTGTATTAATATATTCATGGGTTACACCAACGTAACTAAATAACCCATTATTTTTCACAATTCGTACATTTTGATAATAAAAATCATCACTACCTTGTAATATTGTAAGTGAGTCATATTCGTTGATTATTTTTTTATCAAAATTATTAATTTGTAGAATCATATCAGCATCAAGAAAAATAATATAATCCGACATACCTTTACATGATTGTAATGCGTAATTTCTGTTATGAGCAAAATTTTTAAATGACTCCCTAACAATTTTACCTGGAATATTTTTGCTTTTAAAGAAGGTTTCAATTTTTTCAACAGTATCATCACTAGATCCTGTATCACAAATACAAAAACAATCTATAATTGGTAAAACGGATTCTAATAAACGCACTATTATTTTACTTTCATTTTTAACAATCATATTTAAACAAATTGAAGGCGAATTTATATTTCCAGTATCCATGTTATTCGTGTCTGATAATTTAAATTCCATTACAAAAACTATTTTTATATATATATTTTATTACATTTTTTTAAGTTGTAATAAAAAATATTTTTTTTATATAAAATATAGTAATATAGTAATATAGTAATATTATGGCCAATACTAGATTTTATTATGATCCTTGTAGAACAAAAAAACAGTTACAACAATCAACTGGACCTGGAAGATATATGTTGAATGTGCCAGGTAATGGATCGAATCCATGTTATATTGAAGATCCTCAAATTATTATTCAAAAATGGGGCGCAAATTTAAGAACAAACACAATCAATCTAGAAAGTGATTTGATGGGTGTAAATAGAGAGTTAAGTAGAGATTGTTTAGGAAAAGATAATTATAAAAATTACAATGTTGAAAATAAACCTATTCAATACCCAACATGTAACAATTTATACACAGAACAATCTCGTGCTACAAATCCTGCGTGGTGGTATCGTGATCTAGAACAAGTCGATTGGTATTATCCGCCATTAAATCCACAAGAAAATACTTGTTTTCCATTTGAATCAAATCTAAGCACCAGAATTTTAGAAAAAGATTATTTTACCCCAAAGAGAGATTGTGTAATAAATGAAACAAATAATCTATTACCCACTAGTTTTAATTTAATAAAAGGGGGATTTCCTGGTGGTTCAAATACGTGCGCTGAAACAAATTCTTGTGAATTTACATCTTATCGCCTTTAGGAGATGATTTACTATAAATTATAATTACACCAAAATTTCAAAACTCTATTTGAAAGTTGTATTCAATCGTAAGTAATGTAATATAAATATAAAGTAATTAAAATAAAAATATAATACTTTATCTTTATATATATAAATATGGAAGTGGCCATTCCTTTATTAGCATTAGGAGGAATTTATGTAATTTCTAATCAAAATAAGAGTAAAAATAAAAATAAAACAATTATGAATTCAAAGAAACAATTACAACAAAAATCGCAAGAAAATTTTACAAATATGGGAAGAAATCCAAATTATTTGCCAAACAATACAACTATTGCGCAAAATTATCCTGTTGAAAATTTAAATGAAGTAATTGACACAGTAAATAATTATCCAAATCCGAATACAGCAACAGATAAATATTTTGATCAAAATTTATATGAAAAGAATGAAAGAAAAGGTGTAGATGTTGGTCGTGACCCTCAGCAAGTGTATTCATTAACTGGTAATTATTTAGACAGTGAACAATTCAAACATAATAATATGGTTCCTTTTGTTGGAGGTAAAATGAGAGGTTATACATACGACACAAAATTCGCAGAAGTAATATTAGACAATATGGTTGGCAATAGTTCACAAACGATTAAAAAAATTGAACAAGCACCATTATTTAAACCAGAAGCTAATATGAATTGGGCTTACGGCGCACCCAATAACAGCGACTTTTATCAATCACGTGTTTATCCTGGAATGAAAAATAATAATGTTAAACCATTTGATTCTTTATATGTTGGTCCAGGATTAAATCAAGGATATGGTGTAAATGGTAGTAATGGTTTTAATTCTGGTATGGAAGCTAGAGATAAATGGTTGCCATATACGGTTGATCAAATGAGAGTAGCTACAAATCCAAAATTAGAATATGAGTTGATAAATCATGAAGGTCCTGCTGAATCAGTAATTAAAAATGTTGGTATAATAGGACGCGTAGAAAAACAAAAGCCTGATGGTTATTTTATTAATACACAAGATCGTTGGTTGACTACTACTGGAGCAGAAAAAGGTGAACGATTACGCCCAATAGAAGAAATGGGAGTTCTTAGAAGAAATGATGTCAAAACTGATTACGTTGGTCCAGCAGGAGCGGTTGATAGACAAGCAACTGTTGCTCCGATGAATTTTGAACCAAGTAAACGTCACAATTTACCTAGCTGTGATGTAAATCATTCTGTCGCTGTTGGTCGCGCACCAAGTAGTGGTGGAGACGCAAGAATTGCTAGTTTTTCAAATCCTGTTAATCATAGATCAACTGTTAAACAACCAGAAACTTTGCGAAGTGGTTTTAGTGGAGCAATTGGTGCTGTTATTGCTCCATTAATGGATGTTTTAAGACCATCTAGAAAAGAAGAAGTTATGAATAATGTAAGAGTTTATGGTGACGTTGGTAGTAGTGTACCAAGTAGTTATGTAATCAATCCAAATGATACGACACCTACAACTGTAAAAGAAACAACTTTATATTCGCCACAATTCAATATTAATAATCAAAAAGAGGGAATTTATGTTAATAATTACACACCTATGGATTTGACACAAAGAGATACAACTAGCTGTAGTTATATGGGAAGTTCAGGTGGTCAAGCAACTCAATATGGTGATATGAGTTATAGTGCTGCTTATAATCAACATAATAATGACATTAAATCATCGACAATTGACAACCGACCTAACCCTGGTGGAATGCAAATATTCAATCAAGAAATGAATGTAACTACTATTAAAAGCGACTCGGATCGGTTAGATGGTAGAGTTAATCCAGCATATTCTTATTTATCTCAATTACCACCATCCGTAAATACATATGGAGCAGTACGTGTACCACAGTATTATAATGAATGTGCTGGTTGTGATAGAATACAACCAGAAATTTTAGATGCTTTCCGTTCCAATCCATATACATTCTCTTTAACGGATTCTGCTTAGAATAAACAAAACACGCGAAATAAGTATTATAAAAAGCATTTTTATATAGTATTAACGTGTGGACATTAACCATGTAAAAAAAAATATTTTTATTCGTTGTAATTAGATAAATAAAGTATTATATATATTTATATTATATATTTATATATATATAAAGCAATTCTTTTTTATTTATATTATAATTATGTATAAACGTTTATTCATTAACGTGAAAAAAATTATACCAAAAATTTCTGAGACCGAAATTATTGCATTGAAATCTGGTGGTGTTTCGATAGATAGAGAGATTTTTAAAGGTAGGGTGAATTACAAAAAATTGTTGAATGGTAAAAATATTAATAAAATAAATAAAAACGAAGAACATTTTATTAAATCTACAAATGAATTATTAAAACAAATTGGACAAGATAATATATATCCAAGTAAAGAAATTTCTAGAACTATGAGTTATTTGGGAAAAAACGGTTTTTTAAGTATGATAATCGATAAAAAATATACCGGTAATAGATTATCAATTTCAGCACAATCAAAAGTACTATCAATTATTTCATCATATAATCCGTCATTAGGAGTGGCTACAATGGTTCCAAATTCACTCGGTCCGGCAGAACTTTTACAACATTATGGTACAGAAAAACAAAAAAACTATTACCTACCAAAATTAGCAAATGGTGATTTTATACCCTGCTTTGGGCTAACGGGTCCAAACAATGGAAGTGATGCTGTTGGAGAAATAGATGAAGGAATTGTTGAATTGGTAGATGGAAAAATTAAAATTAAAATTACTTTGAATAAACGTTATATTACATTAGCACCTATTTCAAATTTGATAGGAATTGCATTCAAGTTAAAGGACCCAAATAAAATATTAAATAGTAAAAAAGAAGGAATTACAGTTGCATTAGTAGAAAATACAGAAAACGGATTACTTCAGAATACTTATCATAATCCAAATAATGCTGGTTTTCCGAATGGTACTATAAAAGGGACAATTTTTATAGAAACCGATAAAGTAATTGGTGGAGAAAAAAATATAGGTGAAGGTTGGAAAATGCTAATGGAATGTTTAGCTGTTGGAAGAGGTGTTAGTTTGCCTGCAACGGCAAACGGTTCATCTAAATATATTACACTATCTATTATGAATTACATTAATATTAGAAATCAATTTAATATGCCTATTGGAAACATGGAAGCAGTAAGAGAAAAGTTTATTGATATGTTCATAAATACTTGGATTATTCATACTAGTGTTCAATTTACAAATAATATATTAGATTCAGGTTCAACTCCTTCAGTTATAACTGCAATTATGAAGCAACAAACTACTGAAAGAGCAAGAAATATATTAAACAATGGAATGGATATATATTCTGGAAGTGGAATATGTGTTGGTAAAAATAATTTTTTCACCAAATTTTACAATTCATCACCTGTAGGGATTACGGTAGAGGGTTCCAATACATTAACAAGAGGATTGATAATATTTGGTCAAGGACTAAATAAAAGTCATCCTTACATTTTTCCAATTTTTCAAAGTATTCAAGACAATAATCAAAAATCATTCAATCATAATATCAATTTATTAGTTAAAGAAATAGTATATAATTATTTACATTTATTTAATCCATTTAATTTTATACAAAAAAATCCAGAACAGCAATTAGATTATTTAACATTAAAATTTAGTATTCTTACAAACTTTGTTGCAGTATTAGGGGGAAAAATAAAATCAAAACAAATGATTTCTGGAAATATGGCAGATTTATTATCAAATATTTATCTAGGTTATAGTTTAGTCTGGTTTCATCATCATTATTTTCAGAATAGTGAATTGAAGAATTATTGTATAAATCATTTGAACAATGATATTGAATATAAAATGAACCTAATTATTGATAATTACCCAATACCTATTTTTAAACCTCTATTGATACCCTTAAAAAATACTATAAAATATCCTAATCTTGAAAATAAAAATAAAATATATTCTCTTATAAATAATGATCTGAATTTGATAAAATTGTTAAAAGACGATATTTATTATAATAACACAATATTAGAAAAAATGGAAAAAATAAGAACAATTAGAAAAGATGATCCAGAATATAATAAATTATATCAAGACATAATTTCTGTTGGTGAATTCGATATAGAAAAAACTTTATAATTTTGATAATTACATTACATCAGCGTTTGTAATGAAAAAGGTGTAATAATACCTGAAACTGATTATAAATAAGTATAATAAGGTTAAAACAGAAGTTTAATTTTATTTTCAAAAATCACATTTTCACCCAAAACTGTTTTCATTGCTGTAAATAATTGAATTTCTTCTTTTTTAGTAAAACCTTGGCAATGTAAGAATGGTTGTAAATATTTATGTTTCCATCGCAATTGTTTTATTTTGTTATTTTCTCCAATAACAAAATAATTATCTTTACTTCTAATTTGAAACCCGCCTTCACACCTATCTAATCTTTCTAATGGTTCGTCGTCATCATCTTTATTTTTATTATAATTGTCAATAATTTTATATACAGTTTCAATTTCAATCGAATCTACTAATACTCGAATAGGCATTTTAGTAAAAATTATAATTATTATATTGTATACTATTTACAAATATATTTCATTTTTTTATTCACTTCCAAAATAAGCACCTTTACCAATTTTGAAATCACTTAAACGTGTAATTATATCATTTTTCTTCTGTAAAATTTCTTTAATTAAATCTTTCATAGAAATCATTCCAATAAATTCATCATTTTTATCATCAACTACTAATAAATGACGTATGTCCTTAAACATCATTTTATTCATACATGTTTCAAGTGTATCATCTTTTTTAGCAATAATGATTGGTCCATAAGTACAAATCTCCTTGACTTTAACATCAGTAGTCTTTTTATCAAAAGATGCGACTTTTGTTATAAAGTCACGCTCAGAACAAACACCAACAACCTTATTATCTCTATCAGTAACAGCAAGACAGCCAATTTTAAAAGCTGTAAATCGATTTACGGCTTCTTTAACTGTAGATTCCTCGTTAATTTTAAAATCAACTTTATAGTAACAAGATTTTTCAAAAACATTGGAAGCGAGTATTTTACTATTTGTTTTGATCAAATTATTAGCAGTAGAAAAACTACGTCTTAACATATATTTATAATGTTATTACATGTGTTGTTTTTAAGTTATTATTTAATTATATTTTGAACTATAATGTTTGAGTAAATAAGTTATAATAATATATATATAAAAATATGTATATATTATTAATAAATTGTCCATATTATGAAGTCCAATTTAATCATTCATGAAAAAATAAAAGAAAAATTAGCGTATTTTCATTCCAATCGTAAAATACCAAATATAATATTCCATGGACCAACTGGTACAGGTAAACGAACAATAGTTGATGAATTTATTCATAAAATTTATGATAATAATAGAGAAATAATTAAAAATTATGTTATATATGTAAACTGTGCGCATGGTAAAGGTATTAAATTCATTCGCGACGAATTAAAATTTTTTGCAAAAACAAATATAAATTCTAATGGTGGCGATACATTTAAAAGTATTATACTATTAAATGCTGATAAACTCACAATTGATGCTCAATCAGCATTGCGACGATGTATAGAACTTTTTAGTCATAATACAAGATTTTTTATTATTGTTGAAGATAAATACAATTTGTTAAAACCAATTTTATCAAGATTTTGTGAAATATATGTTCCTGAACCAGAATATGAAGGTTCTATAATAAATTTACACAAATATAATTTGAACGAAACATTTAAAATGAAAGATTATAAAATACAACGTCTTGAGAAATTAAAGAGAGAAATTCAAAAAAATATGAAACCTGATATACAATTAATTAGTTTGACTCATTTTTGTGTAAAATTGTATGAAAAAGGGTATAGTGGTTTAGATATAATAGAACTTTTAGAAAAACACAAATTTGTAGATAATATAATTACAGTTGACAAAAAATTTGAATTGTTAATGACCTATAATAAAGTTAGAAAGGATTTACGAAATGAGAAATTATTTATTTTATTTATTTTGAATTTTATATTTTTAAGTTCAAAATTATCTCTAGAAAATATTAGTTTTATGTAAATGGATGATTTTAATATTTCAACGCTTCATGAAAGTAGAAATGAATGGAGTGCACGGTTAATTTCTATTTTAACACCATTAATAATTGATGGTTATAAATCAATATTAAATGAAGCAATAACATTATGTAAAGAAAATAATGAAATGGATAAATATTTAATGACATTTCAAAATCTTATTTCAAGGGTTCCAAAATGGAATACAATTATAGTAGAAAATGAGAGAAAAAGAATTTGCGAAAAATCTGGTTGTTCTTATTTAGAAGATTTAGTAACATGTGTTCACATTATTCAATTAAAGATATTGACTGTCATGAGAGTTGGTCAAAAACAAAAAAAAATAGACATAAACGTACCTAAATTAGATGATTTTATTCACAATGTTTACATTCATGTTGCTAGAAAAATATATAAAAATGTTTATTTATTTGATTCAAATGTGCCTCCATTACAGATACAAAAATATAATAGAGAGTTAGAAATAATTGTACAAGAATGTATTATGAATACTTTAAGAGAAAGTGTTCCTGTTGAATCTATTTTACGAGCATATATGGATGAAACTATTGAAGAAGATGTTGTTGAAGAAATAAAAGAGGAAATTAAACACGAAGTTATTAATGTAAATAATAAAACAAATAATGATATTGTGAAACCAGAAAATAATAAAAACAACTACGACGATGCTGATGAACAAAATGTAAAAATATCATTTAATGATGTCGATTTAGTAAAAGATGAATTTAATAAAGAACAACAAGTCGTTGCTCCTAAAACAGTGGATCGTTTAGAACAACTTAGTGAGCAAAGATCAAATCAGCGAAAATTAGAATCAAACGATTCTGATGATGAAATTGAAAAGATACGGATTTTAGATGATACTGTTGAATTGGACAATTTAGATGTTCATATTATTAATGAACCTGAATTGGAAACTTTACCAGATTTGATAATAGATGACATTGAATTATTAGATTAGCAGTATATTCTCCCAAACTGCGTAAAATAAATAATAAGAATATGCTTTAGTATTTTATGGATAATATGTTTTTCATAGCTACTATTATTTCAATAGTATTTTTATTTTTAAAATTCATTGAAATGAGATTTATTGAAAAAGAAAGTAAACCATTGAAATTATTAATAAGAGATACAATAGTAGTATTTTTCAGTGTTATTAGTGGGTTTTTTATTTTAGAACAAGTTAAACATATTATGAACAATGGTAATAATTTATCAACAAATAACACACCCATTTTTATTGATAATCCTGAATTTTAGTTATATTTTTGTATCAAAAAATACAATTCACAAATATTTACAATCAAATTATATAGTAATAATTGTAAATATTTCAACTTTATCGTCCACTCCAACATTTTATAATACAATTTGGCAATCTTTTATTAATTAAAAGATCTCTCCTATAATCTTCAAAAGTATAAGAGAAACTATTAGGGGAATTATGTATCGAACCAAAAAGGGATTTCATTTTTCTAGTAAAAGGCGATTCAATGGAAAAAATTAGTCCAAAAATTCTCTCTAAACACATTCTATCAGGTCTACTTTTAACTTTGTGAACTAAATTACTCAAATTATATTTATTAAATATATATTCTAAAAAAGAATGGTTTATATAACTTTGTACACCGAAACAACCATACCATTTTTCATTTCTGTTTAAAAAAACATCTTTTAATAATAATTTATTTTGTAATAAATGTCTGTATTTTAAATCGGAAATAATACGTAATGAGTTAGTAACGTTTTCCGTATCAGCTTCAAAATGCCATAACGGAATTACTTTAATGTTTTTAAATTTTTCAAAAGATATTCTTTTATGTATGAAAACACTATCATGCATAATAATAGCATTATCAAACCATTTATGAATATGATAATAATAATATCCTAAAAATTCACCAGATTTAATAAATTCAGATTGAATTATATCTACATTTTTATAATCATAATCAGCTTTTACAAAACGATAATCACTATTATCATCTATTACAATAATTTTACGATAAGGATAAACCCGCCTAATACATCTTATACATTGATTCCAATAATTATTTGTAATTTCCGAATTTACGTGCCTCGTAATAATAAATCCATAACTACTCATTACTATATTATACAAAAAAAAATATATATTTAATCTTAAATTAAACTAGGTATTTTATCAATGTTAATTTCAATAATATTATCAATAGTTTCTAAATTTTCATTTTTTTCTACTAAAAAATTTTTAAATTCTGGCCTATCTAATTGATTTTGCGGAGTATGATTATGAACATTTCTAGCAATCATTTTGTATAATTTGAAATCAGGATATCTCTCATCACCATTATTCTTATATAATAAATTAATACCTTTATCGTCTAAACACCACTCAACTATTAATTTTTTAATTGGATCAGATATTTTTGAAATATCTTTAATTTCATCTAAATCATCTATCAAATAATCAAAAATAGCACATGCTAAACGACAAAGATCAAAACTATAGTTTGGTTCCAGACGTGGTTTCATCGCATTAAAATATGGTTCAATATTATATTGTGTTGCTGCGTCATTACCATGTTTGAAACTATCACTACAAAATAATTTCCCTTGAAATTTATAAATACTACGACCAAAATCAATTATCTTAAAAAGTTTACCAAAAGTAGGAATTTTATAAGTTTTATTATTAAAATGATAAACTATAAATTGTTTCGTCGTTTCATTATACATTACATTATTAGTATGTAGATCATTATGTGTAAATGAAAACACCTTCTGATATGTTAGTAAAATCATAATGATTTGCATTAACATGGACAACCATTCATCATTTGATAATTTATTATTAATTATTAAATCATCCATTGTATTCTCACAATGTTCCATACAAATGACATGTACTGGAAATTTATTAATAGTAGCAAAGATTTCTTCAGAAGCGGTCGAGTCTAAATCTTCCCAACATTCTTCTTCTAATTCTTCGTTATTTTCGTATAATTCTGTATTATTTATATTATCCTCATTATCATGATCTTCATCACATTCATCTTCATCATCCACATTAGTATTTGTATAAGATGTCCTTGATGAACAACTTGAATTTGTGCGCAATGTTGTAATTTTATTGTCATTTACTATTCCATTTATATCCAATGAAATTTCTTTTATATCATCTAATGAATATAAATTTGTTTCATGATTTTCTATACTTGTATTTTCATTATTTAAATTTTTAAATGATAAATTTATATTTGATTTTTCACTTGAATTACTATGAATTTTAATTGGTTTTAATTTAGTTTCTTCATCTTGATCTTTAATTAAATGATCGTAATTATCTATTTTAAATAGTTCATTTTTATGTTTGTTAAAAAAATCTGAATTATTTAAATATTCCAAATCATCAAAAACATTGATCATATAATCATTTTTAATTGAAAGAAATGAACCATAATAATTTATTCCATGATAAAAATTATAATTTTCATTCATTTTTGATATTAAATAAATAAAAAACCCATCGACATAAGCCGAATTATTAACATCTAAAATTTTAGAATGACAAATAGTTTCATTTGAATTTAGATCAGGTAATTGGTATAATTTATCATCATTTATATTATATTTGCCAATCAAAAATTTATATGGGTCCAGTAAAGGAGCTAATTTAATGAAAACATTTTTCTCTTTTATCTCTTCAGTTACTGTGTTTTTTATACTACAAGTAAATAAATTTTTATTTTCATCATTTCGTTTAATCACGTTATATATATACCAATCGTGATTTAAATTGATGTTATTATAATTTCTTTCATTTAATGAGAAAAATCTATTATAAATTGGAATATAATTTTGAGTCGAAGAGAGAAAAAAAAACTTTTTTTTTCCTAAACTTCTGAAAAGTTCTAAATTCTTTCTTTTTTGATAATGAATATCAATTTGAGACATTATTAGCTAATTGTAATATAAATAAAATGCTAATTTAACTAATGTTTTGCGTGAAAATTAAAAATAAACTTTCTAAATAATTTAATAAATATGTCTTTAGAATTAAAGAAATTTGATATGAAAAGTATTAGTTTTAAAGCAAATGAATCAAAAGGTCCAGTTATTGTTTTAATTGGTAAACGTGATACGGGCAAAAGTTTTTTAGTCAGGGATTTATTATATTATCATCAAGATATACCCGTAGGAAGTGTTATTTCTGGAACTGAAGAAGGAAACGGATTTTATGGTAAAATGGTGCCAAGATTGTTTATACATAATGAATATAACACTGTTATTATTGAAAATATTTTAAAAAGACAAAGAACAATTTTGAAACAAATTAAAAAAGAAATGGAAACATATAAACGTACAACTATTGACCCAAGAGCGTTTGTGATTTTAGATGATTGTTTGTATGATAATACATGGTCTCGCGATAAAATGATGAGACTTCTTTTTATGAATGGTCGTCATTGGAAGATAATGTTAGTTATAACTATGCAGTATCCTTTGGGTATTCCTCCAACTCTTCGTACAAATATAGATTATGTGTTTATTTTGAGAGAAAATTATATTGCGAACCGAAAACGTATATATGATAATTATGCTGGAATGTTTCCTACGTTTGAATCTTTTTGTCAAGTTATGGATCAATGTACTGAGAATTATGAATGTTTAGTAATTAACAATAATGTAAAATCAAATAAATTACAAGATCAAGTATTTTGGTATAAAGCGGACAATCACAACGATTTTAGACTAGGGTCGAAAGAATTTTGGGATTTGTCAAAAAATTATAATCCAGATGACGAGGATGAAGAGAAATATGATCCAACGGCTAATAAAAAAAGAGGAAGTGGTCAAGTAATTAATGTTAAAAAAACGAAATGGTAATTGGTGTAAATTAAACACCATAATCAACATATTGCGAAGCAAGATCACTATATCCTGATTTTTGTTTACCAATTCGATTCGCAAAACAAAACCATGAATCTGTTTGTTGTAATTTTTTCCAATACATATCAATAGCATAATGCCAATGCTGACCAGTTTCTGCTAATTTTTCATGCCCTTCTTTAAAATTGGTTAGTAATATATCATAATATTTTTCATTGACTAAGTAACCTGAACATGTTTGAGCATCTTCAACTTTGAATAAAAATCCATAATTAGTTTCAGAATATTTCAATAAATTATATGAAAATAAACAAACATTATAAATAGCATTTGTATTTTGAAATTGCGCAAAAAACAATTCCATTTGGTGTTCAAACTCTTCTTTACTGACTAAAAATGTGAAATCATCTTCAAGGATAAGAACATTTTTGTATCCTCTTTCTTTGGCTAAGGTCACTGCATTGTAATGAGAATATGAACATCCCAAGCAGCCAAAATTGGGTAAATCTACAGCAGGGAATCGTTCAAAATTCAAATTGTAATCGGTCAATTCTTTTTCGATATTTTCTCTCCGATCAGTTCGTTTATCTAAATTGATATAGAACGTTTTATCAATGTTATGTGACATTTGATTTTATAAATTATATAAAAATATTTTTATATAATTTCAATGTTAATGTTAATGTTAATTTCATTACAAATTTATGTTTATTTTTTTTGTTTGTTTTCGATGTTTTCGATGTTTTTTAAGTTTTGACATTCTTTTATTTTTAGAAACGTATATTTTTATGCGTTTTTTACGGGTGGGTTTACCACCTGAATATCTTGCTCTCACATTTCTATTATTCATTCTTTCATCAAATGTTTCATCATCATCATCATCATCGGATCTATTATCTTCACGTAATGGGTATGCTATATAAGTTTCCATTGGTGTTGCTACTAATTGACTATTAGTAACACTGCGAGTATTGATTATATTAGGATTACCTTTTACAATTACAGTATCAGCTTCTTGGATAGGATCACATATTTTATCAAAGTCAATAACTTTTTTTTTAAAAAATCTTGGCAACATTCTTTTGAGATAAAAATCATTACAAATTTTATCTATATTTTTGTGTAATATTTGACTTGTAGATTTAAATTCTAAATAATAATTTAAAATTTTTGCTAAAGTTTGTAGATATTCAGGTGAATCAAATAGTAAATTTGTTTTACTCATTATAAGATCCAACGTATTATTTTCAATATTATCAGTATTATAATTCAATTCTGGCAAAGAATTTCTATATTGTAATAATTCCAATGCTATCGTAAAATTATTTTTTTCAATACAAATTATTAAAGCTGTTTTACCTTGTAAATTTCTTAAACCTAAATCAAATAGATTATTATAATTATGTATTATTGTTCTACATAAATCATTTAGTTCAAACATACAAGACAATAATAAAATATTATTATGATTTTGATTTCTAATTTGAAAAATATTCTCTCCTCTTTCATTTCTATAATCATTATAATAGTTAATAATCTCCAACACTTTCGTTTGTTTTTTTTCTTTAATAAGTGCAAAAATTTCTGCAACAATTTGATCGAAAAATATATTATTAATAATATTTGACATAATTACAGTAAATTATTTATACTATTATCCAAGATAATTTTTATTCTTTTTATTCTTTTTATTCGTTTGCTTTTATTTTTTCTATGTTTTCTATGTTTCGTTTTTTTATATTTTTGGAAGCATGTGTTTTCACCCGTTTTCTATTCGTGGATTTACCACCATTATGCCTCTGACGCACATTTCTTCCATACATTCTTTCATCAAAAGTGTCGACGTTTGGATTTATTAGAATAGCTTGAGGATGTTTAAACCTTTTCTCATTTCAAACGCTGATTTTTACGACATATAAAATATTTACTTATAAAAAATAGACATTTTATTTATCATAAAAATATCAAGTGATTTATGAATAATTATAAAGCCTTTATTCTGTAAATATTCTACAATAGGAACACTTACATCATTATAATTATTTTCAAATCCAATAACATCTATAAAAACTTTATCAAAATTAATTGATTTAATTACTTCAAATTCAGCACCTTCAACATCTATTGATAAATAATTTATATGTGATATATTATTTTCATGTAATAGAGTTTCAAATTCAAGCATCGTCTTTCACCTGTGGTAATAAAAAAGCAGGGTTAAGTAAGACAATCGGCGTTAAAGAAACAACCCCAAATGGGTAAGCACGTCTATTGATTTTACACTTTCTTATTTTTTTGCTCTATAAAATGGGCGTTTTAAATGAGAAAAGGTGTAAAATAATCCTCATTCAATTTTTCAGATAACCATTTTTCTGCTTGTAAAATCGCTTCTTTTTCAGTTTTTTTTATTTCAAAAGATAATATTTTTTTATTTTTCCACATCTTGAAATATTAAATGTAATACTGTTTACATATTTATTTTTATCATCAACTATAGTATCATATACATAATTAAACATATGTAAATTTCCTATAAATTTGCACCGTATTTTTCACGAACTTTGATTTTAAAATTCATTATTTGTTCATGAATATCATAATTTTCTGGTAATACCATTTTCAAATTCATCCTTTTTTCAAGATGTATTTTTTCAAATACCAAATGTGGTTTATTTCTGAAATTTATAAGTGATACATATTTTGGTAATTGTATACCTTCTTTTTCTGGGTAAATATTATTTTCTAAGTCTTCAACAACTTTATTTGCTTGTTTTAGTTTATCTTGAATTGTTACCTTTGCCGATTTAGTTGTAATCCATGGTTTATCTAGCTTTGGATGTTTTTCAACCTTGAAAAACTCTCTTTGTTTTGTATGTTCTTTATCTAACCATTCGTGATAATAAATCACATATTTTTTCATCATATTTTGAGTAATACCTTGTGGTAAATCTTTTGCACTGTGTTTTCTTTCTCTCTTAGTTCCTTCTTTAATTCCTTTTGTATTTTGCTGTTGTTCTTCTTGTGTTGCGATTCGTAGATTATCCCAAGTATTATTTAAAGGGTCTTGATCTATATGGTCAACGCTAATTGTTTTTGTTCCCTTTCCATTTCCATAACAATCTGTTATAATTTGATGGATATAAATATTTAAGGAAGATAATATATAACCATTTTGATGTTTATACCAAGTTATTTTTTTTCCATGATTAATATTATTTTCATAATTAAGAATTTTTTTATAACTTTCACTGCATAGTTTACAAATTGTATCTTTTTCACAATACATCAATAAATATTCTTTATCGTTTTCATTTACTCTCCACATTGGATTTTTCATAATGTTAGCATCTTGACCATTTGTTAAATAATGACCTTTAATATATTCAATAATATTATACTTTTCTGAAATAACTTTATGATAAAAATGATAGATTTCAACATTACACCGTCTTAAATCATATTTAATATTATTTTTAAAGTTATAATAAACACCTTCAGAATTATAATTAAATATAAAATCTAAATATGTAAAACGTTTGTAATTATAACTATATGATGGATAATCGTCATTTTCATTATTAATAAACACAAAATTTTTGTTAAAGTTAATTATTTTATCTTTGTCTTTATGGTCAACAAAATAAATTTTATCTCCATAATGGATAGTACCACAATTAAGCCCGTCATCTATTCCGTAAATAGGTTTCATTTTAGATAATATGTTATTATTATCACTCTCAAAATATGAATCAATTTTAATATTATTCATATTATGATATTATTTGTAATATAGTCTTTAAGTATTTTTGGGGTAATAAACAATAAAGTATATTTGTATATATTTCGAAACCAACCCATCCCACTCAATTGGAATACGCGAGCCCTCCCATACCTGACATGATTCTTAGAACGTTATAATTGGTGGCATAAACTCTGACCTTGGCGGTTTTAGTACCTTCAACAGTTGCGTTGGAAAGGACTAATTGAAGAGTTGCGTTATCAATTCTGGAGAAGTTACATGTGCCACTTGGTTGGTGTTCTTCAGGGCGAAGAGCAAATGAGTAAACGTTAATACCTTCATCAGGGTTTCTGGTATGTGATTGGTATGGTTGGACCCATGAGAAGTAAGATCCTTCACGTTCAGAGAATCGATCTTGGCCGTTAAGTTGTAACTTAGCAGTGACAACTGGGTTAAGACCCCAACAGTGCATGTCAAGGGAAGTTTCTGTAAGAACGAATGTACCAGCATCTGAAACAGTTGAACCACCGTTATGGTTTCCACGATCATTTAGGAGTGCTGAAACAACTTCACTACTTAATCCAGTAGCACCACCAAGAATATCATTAGTGACGTTAGGACCATATGAAACATCTTTTCCACCAAAGTTTACTTCATTGTAAGGGTCGTTAGGTCCATGCCAGTATCCAGTGAAACCAGGATGTAACTCTTCGTCTAATGCACCAGCATCATTGAATAAACCACGGACATCAATGTAAGCGCGACTATCAGCAGCAACTTGTGCTGGACCACCGAAAGCATGGATTGCGTTTGGAAGAGCATCGATAGCATCAGTGTAGTTGAATGGTTGAGCACCAAGAACCTTGAAAAGAAGAGCATCACAAACAAGGGATGAACAGTAATCAACGTTTTGATCAGGTTGAACGACCCAGATTAATTCCTTAACAGGGTGGTTGAAGTTAAGTTTGATTTTGTTGGATGATGAACCAACTGATTCATCTCCAGTGAATTGAAGTTGTGTGATAAGGTATTCGTGTGGGTTTTGTGCCATTCTTCTACGTTCATCTGTATCAAGGAAGACGTAATCAACATAAAGAGAAGCAGCAACTAAGGATTGATTGTAAGCAATGGTTGCTGGGACTGGTCTGCCTGGTGCGAATTGGCCAGAAGGACCACTGTATGGATCGGTATTACATGATAATGTTGTAACAGCCCATAAACATTCATCAATAGGACGGATATCTAGGTTAATTTTTACTTCGTGGTATTGAAGAGCAATTAAAGGAAGGGCTAAACCAGGATTGGTACAGAACCAAAATTGAAGAGGAACATAAAGGGTGGTTTCAGGAAGAGCATTTCTTGGAGCACAAACTTGACGAGGTGCTAATGAATCACAAGGACCATCAACGTCAGCGAAAGAAGGATCAGTAATGAAAGTAAGTTGAGTTGTGTTACCAACCATCTTGAAATAACCACGTTGTTGTTCACAAGTCATTGTTAGTTGATTCCAGATGTGCATCCAATCACCATATTGACGATCTATTCTTTGACCACCAATTTCAACTTCAACTTGAGCAATAAGTTGTTCACCTGGGTAATCTAACCAACGAGCATATACTCCTGATCCTTGTCCAAGGACAAAAGCACCAAGACCCATAAGTTGGTTGATTTCAGGTAAAGTGACTTGAAGATAAGTGCGGTAAGCTAAATCACCATTTCTACTGATAATACATTGGACACGACGACCAAAATCAGCTTGACCATTGAAAGTTTGTTCAATTGATTCAATAGCAAAGTTTGTGTATCTGCGATAAGTTACTTTCCAGAAAGTAATTTGAGGGTTACCAGTAAGGTAAACATCTTGTGCGCCATAAGCGACTAGTTGCATTAATCCACCTCCCATTTTATACAATTGCTAAAGAAAAAAAAAATTTGAAATTTAATTTAATTTAATTTAATTTAATAAATTGTTTTGTAATATTTCAATTTTATAATTAGAGATTTTGATCATGGAATCGTAATATGTTCAACAATCGATTTGATAAGAGGTGGTGGTACAGCGTTGCCAATTTGAACTATTTGTTCTTTCATATTTCCACAAATTTTGTAATCTAATGGGAAACCTTGAATTTGTTTAAGTTCATTTGGTAATAACATTCTTAGGAAACATCCAGAAGGATTCTTCAAAGGAACAAATAATCTTGGTTGATGATCATAACTACAAATAATTGTTTTCGA
>Ga0209617_10000226_pt1 | contig 23725 bp, 25 predicted proteins | sample LakEriepJuly2011_2_FD_187459 | JGI IMG/M metagenome (GOLD analysis project Ga0209617, IMG submission 187459) | Freshwater microbial communities from dead zone in Lake Erie, Canada - CCB epilimnion July 2011 (SPAdes) (version 2) | ecosystem: Environmental > Aquatic > Freshwater > Lentic >...
ATCCAAGATGCGTGACGTTGAGTCAAGTGGATCCACAGCTGGGTAGATACCAAGCTCTGAGATCGGACGAGACAACACTGTTGTTGCATCAAGGTGGGCGAATGTTGTGTGTGGAGCTGGGTCGGTAATGTCATCTGCAGGAACGTAAATTGCCTGCATCGATGTAATTGAGTGACCACGTGTTGATGTGATGCGCTCTTGGAGCTGACCCATTTCATCCGCAAGTGTTGGCTGGTATCCCACAGCAGATGGCATACGGCCAAGAAGTGTTGATACTTCAGAACCTGCCTGAGTAAAGCGGAAGATGTTATCGATGAAGAGGAGAACGTCCTGCTTCTGAACATCGCGGAAGTACTCAGCCATTGTGAGAGCAGAAAGTGCAACACGAAGACGCGTGCCAGGTGGCTCATCCATCTGACCGAAGACCAAGGCGGTCTTATTGATAACGCCAGTCTCTGTCATTTCAAGGAACAAGTCGTTACCTTCACGAGTACGCTCACCAACACCGGCAAATACAGATACACCACCGAAGTTTTCAGCTACACGATAAATCATTTCCTGAATAAGAACTGTCTTACCTACACCAGCACCACCAAAGAGGCCAATCTTTCCGCCCTTTACATATGGTGTGAGAAGGTCAATAACTTTGATACCTGTCTCGAACATCTCTGTCTTTGACTCAAGCTGATCGAATGCTGGTGCATTACGGTGAATTGGCCAGCGCTCCTTGATATCTAGAGACGATGTTGGAACGTCGAGGGATTCTCCAAGTGTGTTGAACACGTGACCCTTGGTGACATCGCCGACAGGGACGGAGATCGCAGCGCCAGTATCTGATACCTCAGCACCACGGACCATTCCATCTGTTGGCTGCATAGAGATAGCGCGCACGAGGTTGTCACCAATGTGCTGTGCTACTTCTAGCGTCAAGGTACGTGTAGTTCCACTCATGGTGGTCTCTACGTGAAGCGCGTTAAAGATCGATGGCATTGAATCCGCGGGGAATTCAATATCCACCACCGGTCCAATCACTCGGGCTACGCGGCCTTTACCTGTTGATGACATCATTCACTCCCTGCACTAGCTGATGACAACGCGTCTGCGCCGCCAACAATTTCACTGATTTCCTGGGTAATTTCGGCCTGACGGGCCGCATTCGCAAGTCGTGTGAGCGACTTGATTAACTCATCAGCATTGTCAGTTGCTGACTTCATAGCGCGACGACGAGCAGCATGCTCAGAGGCAGCTGATTGCAACATCGCGTTGAAGATTCTTGCTTGGATATAGCGAGGAAGAAGTGCGTTAAGAACTTCTCCTGCATTTGGTTCAAACTCATACATAGGCAGAAGCCCAGCAGGAGCAGGTGTTGATGATTCAACAACTTCTAGTGGCAGCATGCGCTTGGCCATTGCATTCTGAGTCAACATTGATTTGAACTCTGTGTAGACGATATGGATCTCATCAACACCGCTGATATCAGTCTGAGCATCTGCAAGAAATGCTGCAATGAGCGCATCGGCGACAGCGCGTGCATCTTCATAGGTTGGGTTATCTGAGAACCCGGTCCAGGAGCCTGCGATATCGCGATTACGGAACTTGTAATAGTTAACAGCCTTGCGACCAACGAGGAAGCTGGCGGTCTGTAATCCACGTTCGCGAAGAAGGGCTGCAAGCTGCTCCCCTTCCTTAATCGCGTTATTTGAATATGCTCCAGCCATTCCACGATCTGCAGAGATAATCAAAATCGCAGCGCGCTTTGGATTCTCTGAAGGTGTGGTCAGTGGATGGTTCGTTGAAGAAAATGATGCAACTGCAGATACCGCACGGGTCAACTCATTTGCGTACGGAGTTGACGCTGTCACCCGTTGCTGCGCCTTAACGATACGAGAGGCAGAGATTAACTCCATAGCCTTCGTGATCTTTTTGGTCGCTTTAACGGATCTCATCCGTCGGCGATATATGCGAAGTTGGGCACCCATTTTTTACTTCTTCGCCGCCGGTGGAACGTACTTGGTCACTTGCTCAGCAGCTTCACCATCAAGGGCATCGGCTGCAGCTTCGTTGACTGCTGATGCAACGGATGATTTGAATTGCTTCTTAAATGAAGCAACTGCCTCTTCCATCTTTGCAACAGTCTCATCTTCGAGCTGCTTACTCTCTGAGATCACTGTGAAGATTTCTTTACGTTCGCGACCGATAAAGTCGAGAAGTTCAGATTCAAAACGGCGAATATCAGCAACTGCAATGTCATCGAGATTTCCAGTTGTACCGGCCCAGATTGAGACAATCTGACGCTCGAGTGAGTACGGTGAGTACTGACCCTGCTTCAAAAGTTCAACCATACGCGCACCACGCTCGAGCTGTGACTTTGATACAGCATCGAGATCTGAACCGAATGCTGCGAATGCTTCAAGCTCACGGAACTGTGCGAGGTCAAGACGCAGACGACCTGCAATCTTCTTCATCGCCTTTGTCTGAGCTGATCCACCCACGCGAGATACCGAGATACCTACGTTGATCGCAGGACGTACGCCTGCGTTAAAGAGATCTGTTTCAAGGAAGCACTGACCATCAGTAATCGAAATTACGTTGGTAGGAATAAACGCTGAAACGTCATTTCCCTTTGTTTCGATAATTGGAAGACCTGTCATCGATCCGCCGCCGAGCTCATCAGAGAGCTTTGCGCAACGCTCGAGAAGACGTGAGTGTAAGTAGAAAACATCGCCTGGGTAGGCTTCGCGGCCTGGTGGACGACGAAGAAGTAGAGAGACTGAACGATAAGCCTCAGCCTGCTTTGAAAGATCATCAAAGACGATAAGAACGTGCTCGCCCTTGTACATCCAGTGCTGACCAATTGAAGAACCTGTATATGGGGCGAGGTACTTAAAGCCTGCTGGATCTGATGCAGGAGAAGCAACGATTGTTGTGTACTCCATTGCGCCAGCTTCTTCGAGTGCGCCGCGTACAGCTGCAATCGTTGAACCCTTCTGGCCAATAGCAACGTAAATACATTTCACTTGCTTCTTCTTATCTCCAGTCAACCAGTTTTCGCGCTGGTTGATGATGGTGTCAACAGCAACTGCTGTCTTACCTGTCTGGCGATCGCCGATGATCAACTGGCGCTGTCCGCGACCAATAGCTGTCATTGCATCGATTGCCTTAATTCCTGTTGCAAGAGGTTCCTTCACAGGTTGGCGCTCAACTACAGAGGGAGCCTGTAGTTCAAGTGCACGACGTGCTTCAGCAACGATTTCACCCTTGCCATCGATTGGTCGACCGAGTGCATCTACGACGCGACCAAGGAATCCATCGCCGACCGGTACAGAGAGAATTTCACCAGTGCGACTAACAGATGTTCCTTCTTCAATTCCTTCAGTTCCACCCAAGATTACGACACCGATTTCGCGCACATCAAGGTTGAGTGCGAGTCCGAGTGTTCCGTTCTCAAATGTCAGGAGCTCGTTAGCCATTGTTGAAGGAAGTCCCTCAACGCGAGCGATTCCATCGCCTGCCTGGCTCACTGTTCCTACTTCATCGCGTGCTGCCGCGCCTGGATCATATGACTTAACGAAATTCGCTAAGGCATCCCGAATTTCATCGGGTTGGATCTTTAGCTCTGCCATGTGTTTCTCCCTTTAGTTTTTTCCGGCCAATGCACGACCAGCGTGTGCAAGACGATTAGAAATACTTGCATCAATAAGTTCATCCGCGAACTTGATGGAGACTCCACCAATAATCGTTGGATCTACTTGGATATTGACGCGAATTGGTTGTCCTACCTGCTTTTCGATCGCTCCAGAGAGGCGAACCTTCTGAGCATCTGAGATAGGAGCCGCAGTACGAACGACTGCAATAAGACGATTACGACGATTTGCTAGACCGAAGAGGTATTCAGCAAAAGCTGCCTCAATACTGCGGCCGCGACGCTGTGTAACAAGTGCGCGCACTAGCTTTACCGTTGAAGCAGATGCGTTCTTTGAAAGAATTTCTGTTACCAATTGAGCTTTGAGATCCGCACCAGCACCACCTACGAGTGCACTTCGGAGCTCAGAAGAATCAACAAGCAGACGTGAGGCGCTGAAGAGTTCATCTTCAACGCGATCAAGTTCATTGTTGATATTGGCAGCAGAAGCTTCTGCTTCGATTGCTAATTGTTCGAGTACATAGATGACATCTTTACCTGCAGACCAACGCAGAGCGGCGATGCCAGAGATAAGATCTGAGGCTTCCTTACCGATCTTTGATCCGAAGAGTTCTTTGATCAGAGCAGTCTTTGAGGCAATGTCTCGCGATGGATCTGTGATCGCACGGCGTAGTGCAGTTTTGCTCGCAAAAACTTCTGCGGCAAAGAATAAGTGTGTAGAGATCTCGGAAGCCGTTGATGCACTTACGCCTTTAACAGCAGCATCGAGTGCGCCGCGTGCAATCACGAGTGATTGACGGCTGCTACCTCCGAGATGGATTCTCACTACTTACTCTTCTCCAAGTCATCTAGAAAACGATCAACGATTCGTGACTGACGCGCTTGATCCTCAAGAGCCTCGCCCACAATCTTTGATGCGAGTTCAACTGCAAGTGCACCGACTTCATTGCGAAGTGATGTCACTGCTTGTTGACGCTCTGCCTCAATAGATGCATGAGCTGCTGCTGTGATTCGAGATGCTTCTTCTTGAGCCTTTGCGCGAAGCTCATCAACGATTGCAGCACCCTGGACTCGTGCTTCTTCGCGAAGTGTCTGAGCTTCTTCGCGCGCACTAGAGAGCTGTTCGTTGTATTGAGCTAGAGCGCGTTGTGCTTCAAGTTGAGCTTTCTCTGCGCGTTCAATGCCACCTTGAATCGCATTGGTGCGGTCGCTGAAAGCTTTTTCAAACTTTGGAACGACTGCTTTGCGAAGTACAAAGTAGAGCAGCGAGAAAGCAATAAACCCGACGATGAGTTCAGCGGTATGCGGAACTAACGGGCTTACGCCTGCTTCCTCAGCAGCGATGATTACTGTGCGCATATTTTTATAGTACGAATGCGAGAACTAGTCCGAAGAGAGCGAGAGCTTCAGCGAGCGCGAATCCGAGGAACGCGATTGGCTGTAGAACGCTACGAGCTTCAGGCTGACGAGCAACGCCGTTGATATATGCAGCGAAGATCATGCCTGTTGCGATAGCTGGACCAATTGCTGAGAGGCCAAAACCAACCAGGTTGAGTGTGCCTTCCATGTTTTCTTACCTTTCGTTAGGTGGTGCGGTTTGTTGTGCTGAACTACTTGGCCGTCTTAATGCTCGTCGGCAAGTGCGCCGGCGATATAGAGAGCGGTCAAAAGGGTGAAGATGTATGCCTGTAGGCACTGCACCATAAATTCAAAGAATGTAAGGGCAATACCGAACAGGAATGAGAAGGGGGCAAAGAGCTTCATAATCAAGAGAGAATCATTAAGCATGTACTCGCCACCCAAGATAAAGACCAAGAGAAGCAAGTGGCCGGCGAACATATTTGCAAAGAGACGCAGTGAGAGCGTCAATGGACGCACAAGGAAGAATGTTGCAATCTCAATAGGTGTGAGAAGAATGTAGACCGGCTTTGGCACACCTGGCATAAATGCGATGTCCTTGAGGTACTTACCAAGACCGTGCTTGCGAACACCTACATAGTGGAAGACGAAGAATGAGAATGCTGCGAGTACATATGGGAATGCAACATGTGACATTGCGGGGAATTGGAGGAATGGCACAATTCCGAAAATATTGTTGGTCAAGATAAAGACGAAGAGTGTGAAGAGATATGGCACAAAGCGCATGAACTCGTGGCCAATAATCTCTTTGGCTAGGTCATTGCGCACAAATCCGTAGATGCTCTCGCCTGCAAATTGGAATTTGCTTGGGACTACAGCTGCTTTACGCGCTGAGAGGATGAAAAATACTGAGATAAGAACGACTGAAACCATGACGAGAAGTACTGGCTTGGTAAACCACTCAACGCCTTCGATAATTGGGGGAAGGTTGAAGTCCTTAGTGCCTGGCGGGACGAAACCGTCGCCTTCAGCGCCTGAGAGAACTAACGCGAGCACACAAACTCCTATGTGATAGCAGGGATACCGTAAATACCGGGGAAGGTGACAAGCAGGGCAACCTTATGGGGAAATCTCTCGCGTGTGAAATCCAAGAGGTGAGAAGTTGCTTACTCTCTGCCGAACCTCAACCAGACGAGGTAGATCGCTCCGCCGGCTCCGACCAAGAGGCCCACGAGCGTGAGGTAGGTCGTGCCCAGCCAGCGATCGGCGGCCCAGCCAGCACCGCCCCAAAAAAGAAGTCCTGAGATGAGGTATCCAAAGATCGACCAGAGGGCATTCTCTTCGCGGTTATTGCTCATCTGTATAACTCCTCATTCGGGGACACTCAAGATCCATCATGGCTGATTAGACCTTAGGAGGCAATGGTAGATGAATTTTAAGGGATAGATAACTCTTGATCTCCCCGCCTAGCCACGCTGCGGTGAGCACAATTGCGGTGACTCCGAAGGAGATGCGATCGATGACATCCCGAGAAGTGAATTTGGTGAGCACGAGCAGGAATGCGCCCATCACCATGACCTTGGCGAAGTAAGAGAACATCGCAAGTGCCATGGTGGCCATCGGATCTAAATTTCGTGAAAGCTTTGAAATGAGTAGATGTACCAAGAAGAAGATGACGACAACAATTTGTGCAACAAGTGCGCCATAGAAACCGTGGAGTCCTTTAAGTACTGCGAAGAGTGCGATGCATACAGCTCCGACAATAACGGTGGGAAGTAGCGCGCCTTTGAGCATTGCGCTCTCACTCGTAGCTTGCTCTGAATCTTTATTCGACATGTGCGCCTTCCGATTCTGGTTTGCTCTCTTGGTACATCTTTGATTTACCGCGAGAGAAAATTACTGTCACGATCAGTAAAGTTGCTGCAACAAGACCAGCCACCCACGTGGGTGCAAATGCTAATACTGTAACTGGGAAAGCAATTGTTGCCGTCCATAGATACATAATGAATGCGGTGCGCTGTTGAGTATTTCCAGAGCGCATAATCCTGTGATGTAAGTGTTCTTTATCTGATGCAAAGGGAGATTTACCGGCCTTAATTCTTCGCACAATAGCAAGAATGAGATCAGCTAACGGAATTGCAAGAACTGCAAAGGGAAGAAGTAGCGGCAGCGTGGCTGGTCCAAGTTTTTCAGCAGAGATTGCATTGGGATCCACTTGACCCGTCAAGGTAATTGCAGATGCTGCCAACATCAATCCTAAGAACATCGATCCAGAGTCGCCCATAAAGATTGCAGCAGGGTGTGTGTTGTGGGCTAAGAATCCAATGCAGACACCGACAAGGATTGCTGTGATCAGTGAAGGCGCACCTGCACGGCTAAATCCATAGACAACAGCTAAGAGATAAGCGAAGGCAAAGAATGCCAGCCCTGAGATTGCAACGATTCCGGCAGCTAGCCCGTCGAGGCCATCAATAAAATTCACTGCATTAATTGTTACAAGAACGATCAAGACTGTGACAAGTTGGCCGACACTTGGAGGAAGGGTAATTACTCCATTAATTGGCAACCAGAGAATTTGAATGCCGAAGAGAAGGAGAATTCCGGCTGCAAGTGCTTGCCCTGCAAGTTTGGTGAGAGCATCGAGTTCGAAGCGATCATCGAGCATTCCGAGTGCGACTAAGAAGGTTCCGGCAAAGAAGATTCCTTGCGTCTCGCGTCCAAATGATTTTCCGACAAGCTCTAAATTGTGGGCGATTGCAAATGTGATGCTCATGGAGATCCACATCGCAAGACCGCCCCAACGAGGGGTCGGAGTTGTATGTACATCTCGTGTACGAATCTGAGCTACTGCGCCAAAACGTACGGCCCATGTTCGTACTAGCGGAGTCACGACATAGCAAAGGGCTGCGGCAAGCAAGAGAGTGAGTAAGTACTCGCGCATCGGCCTCTCCTATTACCTATCGCGCTTTAGGCTTGGTAGATTGGAAATTGTGCAGTGAGTGCGTGAACTTCTGCCTTAATTGCAGCGTGTGCTGCCGCATCATCTGTTTTGATAGCGCGTGAGATGAGCGATGCAATAACTTTCATCTGATTCACGCCCATTCCCTGTGTGGTTGTTGCAGGAGTTCCCACACGAATGCCACTTGTTACTGAAGGTGCTTCAGGATCGAAAGGAATTGAGTTCTTATTAAGAACAATTCCAGCAGCGCCACAACGTTCATCAGCAACCTTGCCATTAACGCCAGTGGCGCGAATATCGATCAGAGCTAAATGGGTCTGTGTTCCACCAGAAACTGCGCGCATTCCTTCACCTTCAAGGGCTGCAGCAAGAGCCTGTGCATTGACGATGACATCTTTTGCATACTTTTGATAGGCAGGTGTTGCACACTCTGCAAGCGCGACAGCTTTTCCAGCAACTGCAGACATAATTGGCCCGCCCTGCATTCCAGGAAAAACAGACTTATCAATGGCGGCTGCATGTTCAGCCTTAGTAAGAATCATTCCTCCGCGCGGTCCACGAAGAACCTTATGGGTTGTAAATGAGACAACATCTGCATAAGGAACAGGTGATGGAATTGCCTTTCCTGCGACAAGACCAATGAAGTGGGCTGCATCAACCCACATAATTGCTCCGACTTCATCACAGATTGCACGAACTTTTTCAAAGTCGATCAAGGATGGATATGCGGTTGCACCGCTACAGATCATCTTTGGTTTGTGAGCGAGTGCGCTATCGCGTAACTCGTCATAGTCGATTAATTCATTATCTTGACGGACGCCGTAGGAGACAGCGTTGAACCACTTACCTGAAAAGTTAACCTTTGAGCCATGCGTGAGATGGCCTCCGTGTGGAAGTGACATCGCAAGGACGGTATCCCCTGGCTTTGTAAATGCTTGATAGATGGCGACATTTGCACTCGCACCTGAGTGAGGTTGAACGTTGGCATGTTCTGCGCCAAAGAGTGATTTCGCACGCTCGATTGCGATGGTCTCTGCAACATCTACCTCTTCGCATCCGCCGTAATAGCGCTTACCTGGGTAGCCCTCTGCGTACTTATTTGAAAGAGTCGATCCCATAGTCGCAAGAACTGCGCGCGAGGTGAAGTTCTCCGATGCGATTAGCTGCAGATTTGTCTGTTGGCGATGAAGCTCAGAGAGCAGAACAGCTGCGATATCTGGATCTTGTGTGGAGAGCAGATCAAAATCTGGGCCATAGAAAGTATCGGTCATAGCGCCAAGCCTAGCCTTAAGCGATAACTAGTGCGGGTATGACTTTCTGGATTTCACTCTGTGAGATTGCTCCCTCGAGAACCAGACGAGTCGCGGTGAGTTCAATCTCCACCTGGCTCGATCTCTGCACAGGAGTAATGACTCCAGAGTCGATGACAAGAGCTACTTCGTGGCCTTGGAGGTTCAGTTGTGAAATCTCAAGCATCGGATCGTGTCCTGCCATTGATGCACTAGCAACAGCAAGTGGGCCCGTCTCTGCAATCAGTGCTCGCAAAAATTCATGGCTTGGCATGCGGATGCTGATGCGATCGAGTTGCCCCGCATCACCTAAATCCCAATTGAGTCCGAGTTGTGGGCGCAGTGTGAGTGAGAGTGCTCCCGGCCAGAAAGCTTTCATGAGTGCGCGTGCATCTTCTGTTACATCTCGCGCGATACCTTCAACCTGTAAGTGGGTTGCAATAAGAACTTGTGCAGCTACACCGAGGGCGTCACCGCGCAGCACATGCATCGCACGCACTGAATCGTCGCTAAAGGCATCGCAGAGATATACATATCCATTTTCATGTGGAGTGATGATGACAAATCCATCCCTGATGCACTTTGCGGCAATGCCAACATGCTCGCCTGGATTAACTGGATCGAAGACCACTTGTGTTGCCACAGTTCTCCTACTTTCTCACCGCTGTTGTATATCGCGGCCTTGCTGTGAGATCTAGATGACAGAGAATATCTATAAAGTTCTCAGCTAGTAAGTCCTTCAGCGCTGGTCCTTGATCTTCTGTATGTTCAAGTGCAAAGAATCCGCCTGGCTTAAGCAATCGCGCCGCCGTATCAATAAAGCGTCCAGGAATATCAAGTCCAGTAGGTCCGCCAAAGAGTGCGACAGCAGGCTCATGGTCTGCAACATCACGGGGCAACTCTTGGCTATCTGGAACATAGGGAGGATTTGCGATCACGACATCACATGTGACACCTTCGAGGGCATCAACGACATTACTTTCTACAATTCGCACTTGTTCGTTGATGCGTGAGACATTCTTCTTCAACCATTCAATAGCTGCAGGATCTTTCTCAACAGCAATGACACGCGTTCGAGGATTTTCGGTAGAGATAGCAAGAGCGAGTGCGCCAGAACCTGAACCAAGATCTACGACGCTAATGACTCCTGAAAGCTTTTCACTATTATTTTCACAATGATCAAGAACTGCTTGCACAAGTAGCTCTGACTCAGGGCGAGGAACTAGTACACCTGGCCCCACTTGAATTTCGAGGTAGCGAAAGTAGGCAACGCCTGTCAGATATTGCAAGGGTTGGTGGGCAGCACGTGCATCAAGTAGCTTCCAAAAGGTTTCTTCCACAATTGTCATATCCTCAAATCCAGCAAGTCGATCTTCGACCACAACTGGGTTATGCAGATCCATCCGCGAAATTCCTAAGACATATGCCATCAGGTGTTCGGCATCGAGTGGATCAATTCCTGCAGCGCTCAATTGTTCCTTTCCCGCTGCCAAGAATTCTTTAAAGTTCATGATTGCTAGCCATTACTCCGTTGATGCAAGCTTTGCAGCTTTATCGGCATCAAGGAGTGCTTGAATAACATCATCGAGCTCACCGTTAAGAACTGCATCTAAATTATTTGATTTGTAATTGACGCGATGATCACTCAAGCGGTTCTCTGGATAGTTATAGGTACGGATGCGCTCAGAACGATCCACTGTGCGTACCTGGCTCTTACGCTCTGCCATCGCGATCGCCTCAGCCTTCTCCTGCGCATCTGCCAAGAGGCGAGCACGAAGAATACGGAGCGCAGATTCTTTATTTTGTAGCTGTGACTTTTCGTTCTGACACGAAACAACGATGCCGGTAGGTACGTGGGTAAGGCGTACTGCAGAGTCAGTTGTATTCACTGATTGACCACCAGGGCCTGATGAGCGATACACATCTACGCGCACATCATTCATATCGAGTTCAACATCTACCTCTTCAGCTTCTGGAAGTACAAGAACACCGGCAGCGGAAGTGTGAATTCGTCCCTGACTTTCTGTCTCTGGAACGCGCTGTACACGGTGCACTCCACCTTCAAATTTTAGTCGTGCATAAGGTGTAGTTCCTGGCTCAGGTGTTCCCTTTGATTTAACAGCCATAGAAATATCTTTATATCCACCAAGATCTGACTCAGTCATATCGATAATTTCAATTTTCCATCCACGCTTTTCTGCATAGCGCTGATACATGCGCACAAGATCGCCAGCAAAGAGTGCGGATTCATCTCCACCTGCTCCAGCCTTGACTTCGATGATGACGTCGCGATCATCGTTGGGATCGCGCGGCAGTAAGAGCTCTTCCAAACGTGTTGCAGCGCGTTCTACAGTTTCTTCTAACGCTGGAATTTCAGATGCAAACTCAGGATCTTCTAGCGCCATCTCTTTTGCTGCCTCTAAATCATCAGCGGCAGCTTTCCACTCATTAAATCCTGCAACGACTGGACCAAGTTGGGCATAGCGGCGGCCGAGTTGGCGAGCCTTACCTTGATCTTCGTGGATCGACGGGTCAGCCATACGTTGTTCGAGCTCTTGATATTCACGGACCATTTCATGTGCCGATGCAAAGCGATCACTACTCATTACTGACTCCTTTCGCTGTAGATAATAGGTAGAGAAAATATGGTGCGACGGTAAATAAAAAGACCGCTCCGCAAGCCACAATGGCGAGCAGGGCGGTCTTAGTAAAAAGCTAGTTAGCTATCTTCTTACCGAAACGCTCTTCGAACTTAGCTACGCGTCCACCAGTATCGAGGATGCGCTGCTTGCCGGTGTAGAACGGGTGGCAGACTGAACACACTTCAACATAGATTGAACCGCTTGCAACTGTTGAGCGGGTAAGAAACTTTTCACCGCAACCACACGTTACTTGGGTCTCTTTATATTCTGGGTGGATCTCTGGCTTCATTATTTTCCTCTGTTCGACTTGGGTCCTGCGCCTTTCGGCCAGGTGAACCAAGTAATCGACTACTAAGGGGAAAGAGTATCGGCTCTCCCCCGCAACTGAGAAATCGATGCTCACCCCTAAGCGGGCTTATGCGGAGTTTCATCTGAATATTTCCTCAGGATTTGCCAGAATATCGCCATGCCGAAAACGACCCACCCGACCAAGTCCTCGTTGATTGAGTGTGCCGCCGACCTCTTGGATAAGTGCCGCTTTGATGAGATTACTGTCGAAATGATTCTTGATCGTTCAGGTATCTCTAAAGGCTCTCTCTATCACCACTTTGAAGATATCTATCATCTTCTAGAAGCAGCGATGATTGTCAGATACGCACACTATGTCGATACCAATATCGCAGCCCTGCAATCACTGCTATCGACTGCAAAGACTGGTGAAGAGTTCTACCTTGGACTATCGCAATTATCTGCAATCACTCAAGGTGAGGGGATGAAGCGTGCACGTCAGGAACGTGCGCTCACTATTGGTCGAGCGATCACGAGCCCGCGTATGTCTATACTGCTTCAGGGAGAACAGCAACGACTCACTGATGCTCTGGTGCAGCTAATAAAAGATGCTCAAGCGCGAAAGTTGTGCAACGCAGAGATTGATTCCCATTCACTGGCAGTTCTCATGCAGGCATGGACTCTTGGAAAGATCGTTGACGACTTGAGCGAAAATCCAGTCGATAACGATGCATATCTATCACTCGTTAATCGTGTAATCAGAGAAGTCTTCGTTCCGTAATATTTTTTTGCAAGAACAAAGCCACCATGCTCAGTCTCGAAGATGGTGGCTTTGATCTTGAGAGTTAAATTTTGGTCTGATGGGCTTTCATCAACAAGTAATCGAAGATGAGGCGATATCCGAACATTGTGAGCGTTCCGAGCGCTCCGACAAGTAAGCCTAGGATCAAAAATAAGAGAGGGTTTCCATACATATTTTGTCCATAATAAAAGCCAAAAATTCCTCCAAGTGCTAGATAGATCCAACCAAGAACTGTGAAAATGGTTCTAAAAATTCCACCCCACTGGATAATCGAATCTGCATACTTGCCTACTGCTTGATTGCTCATGACTACTCCATTCTCAGGTACCTGAGTTGATATCTGATTCCACAAGTATGAGATGGGGAGGGCAGAGAAAGGCCCCTGCCACTCACGATTGAATGGTCAGAGGCAAGGGCCCTTTCTAAGAAATTACTGAAACTCCTTATTTGGAGTCGTCTGGTCCAGACGTAGTCTTCTGAATCTGCATCAAGAATTCAACGTTGGACTTGGTGCCCTTCATCTTCTCCAAGAGAAGTTCAAGTGCTGCCTGTGGCTCAAGTGCGTGAAGTACGCGACGAAGTTTCCAGACGATATTGAGCTCTTCTGTTCCCATAAGAATTTCTTCTTTACGAGTACCGGAGGCGACAACATTTACCGCTGGGAAGATTCGCTTATCTGCTAGGCGGCGATCAAGGATGAGCTCCATATTTCCAGTTCCCTTGAACTCTTCGAAGATCACTTCATCCATTCGAGAGCCTGTATCAACAAGTGCTGTTGCCAAGATGGTGAGCGAACCGCCATCTTCAATATTACGAGCGGCTCCGAAGAACTTCTTTGGAGGATAGAGCGCTGCTGAATCAACACCACCAGAGAGAATTCGACCTGATGCAGGGGCTGCGATGTTGTATGCGCGACCAAGACGTGTAATCGAGTCAAGGAGGACAACAACATCATGACCGAGCTCAACTAAACGCTTTGCGCGCTCGATTGCAAGCTCTGCAATTGTGGTGTGATCATCTGCTGGGCGATCGAAGGTGGAAGCAATAACTTCACCCTTCACGCTGCGCTGCATATCTGTTACTTCTTCTGGGCGTTCATCGACGAGAACAACCATTAAATGACACTCTGGGTTATTTGTTGTGATCGCATTCGCAATTGCCTGCAAGACCATTGTCTTACCAGCCTTAGGTGGTGAAACAATAAGTCCACGCTGACCCTTACCAATAGGTGCGATCAAATCGATAACGCGAGTAGTGAGAATATTTGGTTCGGTCTCTAAGCGAAGACGTTCTTGAGGATAGAGAGGAACAAGTTTTCCGAATTCAACGCGGCCTTTAGCCTCTTCAGGTGTGACGCCGTTAATTGTTTCCAGAGTGATAAGTGGGTTGTACTTTTGACGCTGCTCACCTTCGCGAAGCTGACGCACCTGACCAGTAACTACATCGCCCTTGCGAAGTCCGTATTTGCGAACTTGGCTCTGCGAAACATAGACATCGTTTGGTCCTGGTAGGTAGCCACCGGTGCGAATAAATGAGAAGTTATCCATGATGTCGACAAGGCCGCCGACAGGAACAAGAACATCGTCTTCACCGATGACAGGCTCGCGCTCTTCGCGTGGTCCACGGTCACGGTTGCGATCGCGGTTGCGGTCACGACCACGGTTACGGTCACGACCACGGTTGCGGTCATTACGATCTCCACGATCACTGCGATCGTTACCTTCGCTTGAATTATCTGATGAATCGCTCTCGCCCTCATCATCGCCCTCTGCGCTATCTGGGCCATCATTATTATTTTCTCGTCCAGCACTTCGCTTGGCGTTGCGAGCTTCACGGCGAGCTTCACGCTCTGCCTTTGCCGCATCACGGTTGCTCGCCTGTAAATCGGCGATCGCAGTTGCGAGTTGGTCTTTCTTCATCTTCGCTGCGCCTTCGATTCCAAGTTGTGACGCAACTTCCTTTAACTTAGGAAGGGTCATCGCTGTGAGCTCAGGACTGCTTGAACGGACAGGTTCTTTTTCGGTCATGTGTATCTTTTCAGTTTGGGGTTCGCCGCAAATATATGAGAGTCAAACCCAAGGGATTTTTTGATTTACCAACTTAATTCGTTGCCCTAACTTACGGGCTTTAAGGTGATGGCAGAACTATAGCAGGGTGGCTCCACGTACTGCAATATCCAGACTTTTCGCCTCAAATGCATCCCCGCCAGCGCGTAATAGCTGATCGAGCTCTGATTGATCAGAGGTGTGAAGTACAAGCACAGTTGGGCCGGCTCCTGAGATAAATGCTGCAACGCCTGCCTTACGTAGTGTGCGCATTAATTTAAGTGATGCAGGCATCCCTGATTCGCGGTACTCCTGATGGAGAAAATCTTCCGTTGCTCTAAAGAGTAAGTCCGGACGGTGAGAAAGTGCGTGAGATAAAAGTGCACTACGAGCTGAGTTAGCGGCAGCATCTGCGTGTGGCACAGACTCGGGAAGTAATCTGCGCGCCTTGCTTGTCGAGAACTCATTCTTTGGAATAAAGGCGATGGCACGCACGCGCGTATCAACTGCAAGAGGCAGTGCTCGCGAAACAAGCTTGCCATGGTGATCTTCTTGCCATGCGATAGTTGCTCCGCCGTAAAGTGCTGCTGCAACATTATCTGGGTGGCCTTCCATCGCTGTTGCTAAATCCAGAAGTGTCTCGTCGCTCATTTTATCTGATCCGGTAAGTACCAGGGCTCGAGCAAGAACTAGCCCACCAACGATTGCACTGGCCGATGAACCTAGACCACGACCATGAGGAATAACGTTGAGTGCGCGAACAGCAATACCTTTTGGTTTTCCTCCAAGGAAGTCGAAACCTTTATACATCGCTTTGATCAGAAGGTTCTTATCAGTGCGCGGAAGAGTCGTCGCACCTTCACCTGCGACATCAATATCAAGGCCTGGCTCATCAAGAATTTGCGCGACATAACGATCATGGAGATCTAGTGCTAAACCAAAACAATCAAAGCCAGGTCCTAGGTTTGCACTGGTGGCAGGAACCTGAACCTGAATTGGATTTGCTTTAAAAGTTGGCTTCGCCATTTATTTAAGTCCCATTTACTTGAGTCCCAGGGCTTTTGCTGCAGCTTTAAGATCAACAGGAACAACGACAGGCTTCTTCGCTGCATCGAGTGCGTAAGGAATGTCTTTAAGTCCGTGACCTGTCACAGTGATGACAATTGTTTTACCTGCAGGAAGTTTGCCTGCCTTCTTATATTTGATCAGCCCTGCAAGACCGGCGGCAGATGAAGGCTCAACGAAGATACCTTCTATCGCTGCAATCAGACGATAAGCAGAGAGTATTTCTCTATCGGTAACAGAGTCGATGACTCCGCCAGATACATCACGAGCTTCAACTGCTTGTGCCCATGATGCTGGATTTCCAATACGTATTGCGGTAGCAATGGTGTCAGGATTCTTTACGATCTTTCCTTTAACGATCGGAGCTGCACCAGCTGCTTGGAAGCCATACATCTGTGGCAACTTTGTCGAAAGACCATCAGCGCGGTACTCCTTGTAACCCTTCCAATACGCAGTGATATTTCCAGCATTTCCAACAGGGAGGGCGTGAATATCGGGAGCATCTCCCAACATATCTACAACTTCAAAAGCCGCTGTCTTCTGACCTTCAATCCGGAAAGGGTTTACAGAGTTAACGAGAGCAACTGGATAGTTCTCTGAAAGTTCGCGTGCCAGGGTGAGGCAATCATCAAAGTTTCCATTGACCTGCAAAATTGTTGAGTTATGAATTACTGCTTGAGCAAGTTTGCCCATTGCAATCTTTCCCTTGGGGATAAGAACTGCAGGAGTCATACCAGCTCTCACAGCGTAGGCTGCAGCAGATGCCGAGGTATTTCCAGTCGATGCGCAGATAACAGCCTTAGCGCCATCTTCTGCCGCCTTTGAAATTGCCATTGTCATTCCGCGATCTTTAAACGATCCTGTTGGATTTAAACCTTCGTACTTAATCCAGACATTGTTGCCAAGAAGGTCTGAAAGATTGCAAGCATAGATAAGCGGTGTGCCACCTTCACGCAAGGAGATGATTGGTGTCTTTTCGCTGACAGGTAGACGATCTCGGTACTCCTCAATAACTCCGCGCCACTGATGAGCTCCAGATTTCTTCTTCAATCCAAAGATGCTCATAAGGATGTCGAACCTTCTACGCGGATTACGCTAGAGATTTTGGTAACGATGGGAAGCTTTTTGAGTGCTTCAACGGTGGCTTTGAGTTCGCCTTCAGTTGCACCGTGGGTGACGATAATTAATTCAGCATCAGCACCACGACCATTTTGATCAACAGTTTGGATAGAGACATCCTGCTCAGCAAAAGTTTGAGCGATTGCAGCTAAAACACCTGATTTATCCTTTACTTCAAGGCGGATAAGGAATTTAGTCTTAGTGGACTCAATTAGTGCGATGTCACGATCAGCGTAATCAGTCTCGCGCTGGCCAATTGAGTTAAGTGCAATATGCCTAGAGACGGCGACAACATCGCCGAGAATTGCTGAAGCTGTAGGTGCCCCGCCTGCGCCACGACCATAGAACATCAGTGGTCCAGCAGATTCGGCTTCAATAAAGACTGCGTTAAACGCATCGCGCACAGAAGCAAGCGGATGGCTCTTATGGAGAAGTACTGGATGTACACGCACTGAGATTTCATCAGAAGGAGTCAACTCTGCGATTGCAAGTAATTTGATGACGTGATCCATCGACTTTGCAATCTGTACATCTTCCAGAGTGATCGATGAAATTCCTTCACGGTACACATCTTCGACAGTGACACGAGTGTGGAAGGCAAGACCAGAGAGAATCGCAGCCTTTGCTGCCGCATCAAAGCCCTCAACATCTGCTGTCGGATCTGCCTCGGCATAACCCAACTTCTGAGCCTCTGCCAATACATCTGCGAATTCACGATTATCTTCATGCATCTTTGTCAGAATGTAATTTGTTGTTCCGTTAACAATTCCCATAAGACGCACGACGTGATCGCCAGCGAGTGAATCACGCATAGGGCGAATGATTGGGATAGCACCAGCAACTGCTGCTTCATAATAAATGTCTTCACCTTGTGCATATGCGGCGGTAAATAGATCTGCGCCATGGCTTGCCAGGAGAGCCTTGTTGGCAGTGACTATTGATTTACGGTTACTGATTGCTTTAAGGATTAATTCGCGTGCGGGTTCGATTCCGCCCATTACTTCGATGATCAGATCGATAGTTGGATCATTGACGATTGACATCGCATCAAGGGTAAATAAATCACTTGGAATTCCAGGACGAGGTCTAATCTCACGCACTGCAATCTTCGCTAATTCAATTTTCGCGCCAGCTCTGGTGGAGAGCTCGTGAGTGTCAACAAGGATGAGGCGGGCGACTTCACTTCCGACCACACCGCAGCCGAGCATGCCAATGCGTACTGGCTGGTCTGGGGATCTCATATGCCTATTCTTTCACATCGAGTGCGAGCAGATCTGCCTCATTTTCTCGGCGAACAATTACGCGTGCTTTTCCATTCTTTATCGCAACAACAGGGGGGCGCGGCACATGATTGTAATTACTGGCCATGCTTCGCCCATATGCGCCTGTGGCAGGGGTTGCAAGGAGATCACCAGGAGCAATATCTGATGGAAGCTGGATATCTCGAATAACAATATCGCCGGTTTCACAATGCTTTCCAACAACGCGTGAAAGTACATGAGCCGATGTTGATAGGCGATCTGCAAGGACTGCAGAATATTCTGCGCCATAGAGTGAAGGGCGGATGTTATCGCTCATACCGCCATCGACGGAGATGTAACGACGAGTGCTGCCATCTTCTAGAAGAACATCTTTAACGGTACCTACTTCATAGAGTGTGAAGGTTGTTGGCCCGACAATGTTGCGACCTGGCTCAATTGAAATTATTGGCAAAGCCAATCCAGCAGCTGCACATTCACGCTTGACTACAGCGCTCAGCGATGGAAGTACATCCTCTGGTTCAACAGTTGCCTCACCTGGAACATATGCAATTGCATATCCCCCACCAAGATCAAGTTCAGGTAATTCAATACCGTGCTTCTCTTTGCAGGCTTTCATCAGAGCAATGATTCGGGTGGCAGCTAATTCGAAAGAATCGGTGCCAAAGATCTGTGAACCAATGTGGCAATGAAAACCCCGTAGCTCAAGGGATGTATGTGTGAGTACCTCTGCAACAGCAACAGCTGCAGCTCCACTTGCTATGGAGAATCCAAACTTCACATCTTCGTGAGCGGTTGAAATCGATTCGTGTGTATGAGCCTCAACGCCTGGCGTAAGGCGGAGCATTACGCCTTGATGCACTCCGTGCTTACTAGCAGCTGCTGCCACACGGTCAATTTCAAAGAGTGAGTCAATAACAATTGTCTTTACGCCCACGTGTACCGCGCGGTCGATCTCTGCCACAGACTTATTATTTCCGTGGACTTCAATTTTCTTTGGATCAATTCCGCCAGCAAGTGCTACTGCGAGCTCTCCCCCAGTGCAGACATCAATTCCTATTCCTTCTTCTTTGATCCAGCGCGCAACATCAGTACAGATAAAGGCTTTTGCTGCGTAATAGACATCGCCAGCGGATGCACCAAAGTGTTGATCGAGCGATTTCGACCATGCTCTGGCGCGATCTCTGAAGTGATCTTCATCGACAAAAAATGTCGGAGTTCCAAATTGCGTTGCTAATTCGCGTGCACTCAATCCACTTATGGTGAGGTGTCCTTTTTCAAATGAGATAGCCCGTGACCACATATTTATTACATCCTCTCCGGAGCGCTCACACCGAGTAGATCAAGTCCGTTGGCAAGAACCTGCTTAGTTGCAGCACATAAGTGTGCTCGCGCAGAGTGAAGAGGAGAGATCGCTTCTTCACCCAGTGGAAGCACACGGCAATCAGCATAGAAGCCGTGATAAACCCCAGCCAGCTCTTCCAGATATCGAGCAACGCGATGCGGCTCGCGGAATGTAGCTGCTGCAGCGACCACTCCTGGAAACTCTGCCAAAGTTCCAAGTAGTTCGTTCTCACGATCGTGAGATAGCTGACTCGGATCAAAGTTGGAAAGTCCCATAGGGATTGCAAGCTCTTCAATATTTCTTAATACGCCAGCGATACGCGCATGGGCATATTGCACGTAATAGACAGGATTCTCATTTGTATTTCTGCGCAAGATGTCGATGTCCATCACCATCGGTGTATCTACTGGATATCTAATGAGGGTGTAGCGCGCTGCATCTACGCCGACTTTTTCTACCAATTCTTCTAAGGTAATGATTGTTCCTGCGCGCTTAGAGAGCTTGACCTCTTCGCCGCCTTCCATGATTTTGACGAGCTGGCCAATCAAGATTTCTACGTTGTAATCAGGGTTATCACCGGCACAGGCTGCGGTAGCGCGCAAGCGGTTCACATATCCGTGGTGGTCTGCACCCAACATATAGATACAAATATCGAATCCGCGTTCACGCTTATTGATGTAATAAGCGGTATCTGATGCAAAGTAGGTGAGGTCACCATTGGCTTTTGTGATCACACGATCTTTATCATCGCCAAAATCAGTTGTGCGCAACCAGATTGCACCTTCTGAATCGAAGATGTGGCCTTGTGTTCGCAATTTCTCAACTGCATGTTCAACCGCACCTGCCTCATGAAGCGAGCGCTCTGAAAACCAGACATCGAAATGTGTCTTAAATGTGTCGAGAACACCTTGTTGTTGCGCAAGTTGCACTTTGTAGGCAGCCTCACGAAATGACTCGTGGCGAGTATCTGCTGCGAGCTCTTTAATGCCAGGATTTTCGCGCACAACAGCTTCTGCTAATTCACTGATGTAGACACCTTGATAACCATCTTCTGGAATCAGTTGACCGAGTGCAGCGGCTTCCACAGATTTTCCAAAGAGATCCATCTGATTGCCGCGATCATTGATGTAAAACTCTCGAATAACTTTTGCGCCAGCTGCCGAGAGAACGCGACCGAGTGAATCTCCGACTGCAGCCCAACGTGTATGTCCAAGATGTAGCGGTCCTGTTGGGTTTGCGCTAATAAATTCCAAGTTCACTGAAGTGCCTGCAAGAGAATTTCCAGTTCCAAATGTTGCAGGAGATGACAAAATTGTTGTAACCAGTTCGGCCTGACTACTTCTATTCAAGGTGATGTTGATAAAGCCCGGCCCTGCGATATCGACCGCAATGACTTCGGGCAAATCCAACAAATCGGACTGTAAAAGTTCTGCAACAGCCCTGGGCGACATGCCGGCTGGCTTGGCTAGCTGGAGGGCGACCGATGTTGCGTAGTCGCCGTGATCTCGATTCTTGGGACGCTCAAGTGGGATGGTTGCTGGAATCGTTCCCACTAAATCTCCACGCTCAATTGCAGCCCCAATCGCAGCTGAAATAGCTGCTGCTAGGGATTGCGATTGCGAAGGCAGCGAAGGCTGCGAAAGAGAAGACATGCCCCAAGGTTACCCGTTTGAGACCCCCGCATGCGGTTACCAAATCGTGACCAAATGGGTAGTGACCTATGTGGGATGAGCGATTACGCTCAGTCCGGTCCTCGCCCTCATGTCTGGCTAAAAAAGCTTTAGCCAGGGGCGCGTACACCTTTCGAAAGGTAAATACATATGGCAAAGCGCCGTCTAGTTATTGCTGTTGCGATCGCATCAGCAGCAGCTCTGTTGATCTCAGGCTGCTCAAGCAGCGATGATGCATCAGCAAAGCGTGCATGCATGATCCTTCCTGACTCAGAGTCATCTGCACGTTGGGAAAATGGAGATCGTCCAGCAATGGATTCAGCACTTACAGGTGCAGGATTTGAAACAGATATTCAGAACGCACAAGGTGATACAGCTAAGTACGCAACAATCGCTGAGCAGATGCTCACAAAGGGTTGCGGCGTAATGATCCTTGTTGACTACCAGGGTGCAGGTATCCAGGTTGCAGCAACAGCTAAGGAAGCAGGAATTCCTGTTATCGCTTACGACCGTCCAATCGAAGGTGCTGACTACTACGTGTCATTCGATAACGAGTCAGTTGGAGCACTTCAGGGACAAGCAATTCTTGATGGTCTAGCAGCAGCTGGTAAGGATCCAAAGACTGCCAAAGTTATCTATGGCCAGGGAGATCCAACAGATGGAAATGCAAAGATGTTCTATGACGGAGCACTTTCAGTTCTAGAACCAGCTGGCGTAAAGCCAGTATTTGAAATGGCTGGAACATGGGATGGCGCAAAGGCCGGAACATTGTTCGAGCAGGCTCTTACAGCAGTTGGTGGAAAAGTTGATGCAGTTCTTGCACCAAACGACAACAACGCTGCAAACATCATCACAATTCTCGATAAGGCTGGCTTGAAGGTTCCTGTCTCAGGACAAGATGCTTCACCAGCTGGTCTCCAGAATGTTCTTCTAGGTAAGCAGACAACAACTGTTTGGAAGCCATACACACTGATCGCAACAGCTGCATCAGATTTGGCAATTGCTCTCCTTAACGGTGAGTCACCAACAGCTGATAAGACACTTGCTGATGGAACTCCTTACATCGCAGTAACTCCAAACTCAGTCGGACAGGCTGGCGTTAAGGATGTTATTGCTGCAGGAGATGCTAAGTACGAAGAAGTTTGCACAGATGCTGTTAAGGCAGCTTGTGACGAATTCGGCGTAACTGCGTAATTAAGTAAAGTAGAGTCCTCCGCGCCGGTGCTTTTTGTACCGGCGCGGAGGCTTTTAACAGGTAAACAAAGTAAATTGATAGTTGAAATTAAAAACAGTAGGTTGATAGTTCTAGAAAGTCACTAGTGTGCTTGAAAGGGTTGATATGACATCGCAGACGCCGATCGTCGAACTCATCGGGATTACAAAAAGCTTTGGTCCGGTAGATGTTCTTAAGGGAATCAATTTCGCAGCCTATGCAGGGCGAGTTACCGCACTTGTTGGAGATAACGGTGCAGGTAAGTCAACTCTCATCAAAGGTTTAGCGGGAGTTCAGCAATACGACAACGGCGTCGTAAAATTTGAAGGTCAAGAAGTAGCTCTTCCTAGTGCGCGCGCAGCTGCAGCCCTTGGAATTGAAGTTGTATATCAAGACCTCGCACTCTGCGAAAATTTAGATATTGTCCAAAATATGTTCCTCGGTCGCGAAACGATGACTGGTATTACTCTCAATGAACCTCAGATGGAGTTCGAAGCGTCAAAGACACTTACTGGACTCTCTGTACGTACTGTGAAATCAGTTCGTCAGAAGGTGGCATCACTCTCTGGTGGACAGCGCCAGACAGTTGCGATCGCTCGTTCAGTTCTTCGTAATGCAAAGCTTGTCATCCTTGATGAGCCAACTGCAGCACTCGGTGTAGCTCAGACTGAACAGGTACTTAACTTGGTTCGTCGCCTTGCTGACTCAGGTGTTGCTGTCATCATTATTAGCCACAACCTGCAAGATGTATTTAAGGTAGCCGATGATATTGCCGTGCTCTATCTCGGTCAGATGGTTGCCAATTTGAAGGCTTCTGAGACAAATCACCTCGACGTTGTTCAATACATCACCGGTTCTCGCACGATGGGAGATCAAGCATGAGCGTAACTATCGGATCAGGCCACGAAGGAAATGTCCGTCAGCAGATCGATGCCTATAAAGCGCGCGTAAAAGGCGGCGAAATGGGAGCCCTGCCTTCAGTGCTCTCACTCTTTTTCTTGACTATTTTGTTCTCAGTTCTTAACCC
>Ga0209617_10000227_pt1 | contig 23629 bp, 22 predicted proteins | sample LakEriepJuly2011_2_FD_187459 | JGI IMG/M metagenome (GOLD analysis project Ga0209617, IMG submission 187459) | Freshwater microbial communities from dead zone in Lake Erie, Canada - CCB epilimnion July 2011 (SPAdes) (version 2) | ecosystem: Environmental > Aquatic > Freshwater > Lentic >...
CGCGCGACCTGGTGCAAGAAGCCGGCTACCGCACGGCCACGACCTGCATCCGCGGCGCGGCCAACCTGTCGGACAACCCCTTCGAGCTGACGCGCAAGGCCATCTCCTATGGGGACAACGTGCTGGGCTTTGCCTTCAAGCTGCACGCCAAACAGGCGCGCAAGGGCCAGGCGGCCTTGCCAGACCGGATCCCGTCTTGAGCACGCCGGCCGCACGCATGCGCATCGTCCACGTCCTGCACAGCCATGGCTACGGTGGCGCCGAAAGCCACGTCATGATGATGATGCAGGGACAGCGCGCAGCCGGTCACACCGTGTTGTTCGCTGGGCCGCTGGACTCGTGGCTGGGCAAGGCCTGCGCGGAGGCTGGCATCGAGGCCATGCATGTGCCCATGCACGGCTTGTACGACCCGTGGTCGCACTGGCAGCTGCGCCGCCTGGTGAAGCGCTGGCAACCGGACATCGTCCACGGTCACCTCATCCGCGGTGCCGCCTACGCAGGGCGCGCCGGCCACATGCAGCGCAAGCCGCTGGCGGTGTGCACGGCGCATGCCACCACGGCCAAGACGCACATGCAGCACTGCGCGCACATCATCGCGGTGTCAGCTGCCGTGAAGCGCAACCTGGAGGCCGCGGGCTATGCAGCCGAGCGCATCAGCGTGGTCCACAACGGTGTGCCGGATGGCCCTTGGCACGGCACGCTCGGTGAGTTGGCCGCGCAGCGCGTGGCCCTGCGTCGCGAGCTGGGCATCCCCGACGGCGTGTTCGCGGTGGCGCATGCGGGCCGCTTTGTCCGAGACAAAGGTCAGGACTTGCTCATGCAGGCCATGCTGCAAACCCAGGGCGATGCGCACTCCGGCGTGCACCTCTACCTGATGGGCGACCCGGCCACCGAATTCGGAGCCCAACTCGAGCAGACCGTGCGAACACTGCGCGACATTGACGTCCATGTGGCCGAGCGCATCCACTTGCTGGGCTACCGCCAGGACGTGCAACGGCTGCTGCCAGCCTTCGACATGTTCGCACTGGCATCGCGCCGCGAAGCGATCTCCCTGTCTGTGATCGAGGCCTTTGCCGCGCACCTGCCGGTGGTGGCCACCGCCGTGGGAGGGGTGCCCGAGATCGTCCTGCACGAAGACACGGGGCTGCTGGTGCCTTCAGACGATGCCACCGCGCTGGGCCAGGCCATGGCCCGCCTGCACAGTGATGCCGACCTGGCCGCGCGCCTGGCCGCCGCGGGCCGCCAACGCTACGAACAGCACCTCACGGCCGAGCGCATGGTGGCCAGCACGCTCGACGTGTACGCCCGTGCGCTGGCCGCAGCCTCGCCGGCCCGCTGAAACCGCCACACCACGATGTCCACGCACTCCAGCCACTCCGCGCCGCGCCGCATCCTCATCGTCCGCCTGTCGGCGCTGGGCGACATCGTCATGGCCTCGGGCCTGATCCCGGCACTGAAGACGGCTTACCCCGATGCCGAGGTGTCGTGGCTGTGCGAGGCCGGTTGCGCGCCACTGCTCCAGCACAACCCGCGCTTGAAGCAGGTGCTGATCTGGCCGCGCACGCAGTGGGAGCAGCTGTTCAGGGCTAAGCGCTACCTGGCACTGTGGCGCGCGGTGCGGCAGTTCCGCGCCATGCTGCGCGCCCAGCAGTTCGACCTGGTGCTCGATGGCCAAGGCCTGCTCAAAAGCGGCTTGATGGCCTGGTTCACGGGCGCGCCGCGTCGCGTCAGCATCATCGCCCGCGAGGGCAGTCATCGCCTGGTGCACGAGGTGGTGACGCCCACGCCCGGCGCCGACCCGGTGATGGGCTCGGAATACCGCTTCCTGTCGCGCTACCTGGGGGCACCGCAAGGCAGCTTCGTGCACGACCTGGCCGTGGGCGAGGCGCAGCAGGCCCGCGCGCGCCAGGTGCTGTCGCAAGCCCTGCAGGCCGCGCACACGCCCCACTCGGGCCGCCCGCTGGTGGTGCTGTGTCCCTTCACCACGCGCCCGCAGAAGCACTGGGTCGAGGCGAATTGGTCCGAGCTGGCGCAAGCGCTGTGGGACCAAGGTCTGCAACCCGTGGTGCTGGGCGGACCGGCCGACCGCGAGGCCGCCGAGCGCATCGTGGCCAACTTGCCGCAAGTGCCCTCGCTGGCGGGTGCGCTCAAGCTGGACGAGAGCGTGGCCCTGATCGCCGACGCGCACCTGCTGGTGGGCGTGGACACCGGCCTGACCCACATGGGCACGGCCTTGCGCGTGCCCACGCTGGCGCTGTTCGGCTCGACCCGGCCCTACCTGCAAGGCCCCACGCCACTGACCCGCGTGATGTACGACGCCCTGCCCTGCTCACCCTGCCGCCGCCGCCCGACCTGCAACGGCGACTTCACCTGCATGAAGCAGCTCACGGTGGACCGCGTCAGCCTGCAGGCGCTGGAGCTGCTGGCACTGCGCGCGGCTGGAGGCTCGGCATGAAAGTGCTGCACGTCGAGGCCGGCATGCACCTCTACGGCGGCGCGCTGCAGGTCGTGTTCCTGCTCAGGGGCTTGAAGGCGCGCGGCATCCACAGCGTGCTGGCCTGCCCCACCGACAGCGCCATCGCGTCTGAAGCCGCTGCGCACGCCGAAGTCGTCCAGATGACGATGAAGGGCGATGCCGATGTGGGCCTGCTGGGCCGGCTGCGCAAGCTCATCCGCGAGGTCCAGCCCGACGTGGTGCACCTGCACAGCCGCCGAGGCAGCGACATCTGGGGCGCGCTGGCAGCTCGGCTGGAGGGCGTGCCCGTGGTGCTCAGCCGGCGCGTGGACAACCCCGAATCGCGCTTCGTGGTCAAGCTCAAATACCGGCTCTACGACGACGTGGTGACCATTTCCGACGGCATCCGCCAGGTGCTGCTGTCCGAGGGCGTGCCTCTGCCCAAGCTGCACTGCGTGCTCAGCGCGGTGGACACGGCGCACTACCAGCCGGACCGCACGCACCTGGCCTGGTTCCGCGAGACTTTCGGCCTGAACGACGGCGACCTGGTCATCGGCATGGTGGCGCAGTTCATCGCCCGCAAAGGCCACAGCACGCTGCTGGACGCCCTGCCTGCCGTGCTGGCGTCGCACCCGGACGCGAAGGTCATCCTCTTCGGCCAAGGCCCCCTGCGCGATGAGATCGCCGCGCGCGTGCAGGGCGATGCCCTGCTGTCACGGCATGTGCAACTGCCCGGCTTCCGCAAAGACCTCGACCGCATCCTGCCCTGCCTGGACGTGCTGGCCCACCCGGCGTTCATGGAAGGTCTGGGCGTGTCGCTCTTGCAGGCCGCGGCCTGTGGCGTGCCGCTGGTGGGCGGTCGCGCAGGCGGCATCCCCGAGATCGTCCAGCCAGGGCTGAACGGCGAGCTGATCGAGCCGGGCGACACCGCCGCCTTGACGGCCGCCCTGCACAAGCTGCTGGGCTCGGCCGAGCTGCGACAGCGCTACGGCCAGGCGGGGCGCGCCTGGGTGGAGCAGCGCTTCTCGATCGACGCCATGGTGACCGGCAACCTGGGCGTGTACGGACGCGCCATCGCGCGGCACGCCGCAGGCTGAGGTGCGCTGAAGGCTCAGCCCTTCAACGGGCTTTCAGCAACGCATCCACACAGGCCGCCAGGTCGGCATAAGCCGCATCGGCACCGGCCAGGCCCTCGGTGCCCACGTCCACAGATTCGGCGTTGTCCGACTGCACGATGTAGGCGCGGCCCACGCCTGCGGCACGGGCGGCCTCGATGTCCGAGGGCTTGTCGCCCACCATGAAGGAATCGGCCAGCGACAGCCCATGCTCGCGCGCGGCCCGCAGGATCATGCCGGGCTCGGGCTTGCGGCAATCGCAGTCCACGGCCAGCCCGGGCACCGTGCCCTTGGGGTGGTGCGGGCAGTGGTACACGGCCTCGACCTCGGCGCCGGCGTCCTTGAGCGCGGCGCGCATGTGCGTGGTCAGCGTCTGGAACTGGTCCTCGGTGTACATGCCGCGCGCCAGGCCCGACTGGTTGGTCACGACGATGAGCACGTAGCCGGCTTCGCGCAGGCGGCGCATGGCGTCCACGGCGCCGGGCACGAACTCGAACTCGTCCCACTGGTGGACGTAGGCGCGGTCCAGGTTGATGACGCCGTCGCGGTCGAGGAAGGCGGCCTTGCGCGGTGAGGTCAAGGCCGCGGCGTGCGGCGCGGCATCGGACGACTGCCCGGCGCGGATGCGCTTGACCAGCGAGGTCGTGGAGTAGCCATCGACGAAAGGAATGGCCAGCGCCTCACCGCCCCAGGAACGCACCACGGCGGTCTCTTCCAGGGTCTCCATGTCGTAGTCGCCGCCCTTGACGTAGAGGTCGGGGCGCGCTTCCTTGATCAGGTTGACGGGCGTGCGCTCGTCGAAGAACGTGACCAGCGAGACCGAAGCCAGCCCAGCCAGCACCGCGGCGCGGTCTTCGGCCTTGTTCAGCGGGCGGTCCGGGCCCTTGCCCAGCATGCGCGCCGAGGCGTCGGCATTGACGGCCACCACCAGCGAGCCGCCCAGTTGGCGGGCCTCGTGCAGGTAGGCCACGTGGCCGCGGTGCAGCACGTCGAACACGCCATTGGTGAAGACCACGGGCTTGGGCAGCGCGGCCATGCGCTCAGCGATGTCCTCGCGATCGCAGAGCTTGTCCATCAGGCTGGTGTGAGGCGCGCCGCTCATGCGAACAGCTCCTCGTAGCTCAGCGTGGCGGTGCCAAACTTGGCCACCACCAGGCCACCGGCGCGGTTGGCGTGCGCCATGGCATCGGCCATCGACAGGCCACAGGCCATCATCAGGGACATCGTGGCGATGACGGTGTCGCCCGCGCCGGTGACATCGGCCACCTCGCGTGCCTGGGCCTGGACGTTGCTGACCTGGCCGGGCTCGAACAGCGACATGCCCTCCTCCGAGCGCGTCAGCAGCAGGGCCTCCAAGCCCAGCTGCACGCGCAGCGCCTCGGCCTTGGCGACCAGCTCGGCCTCGTCCTTCCAGTTGCCAATGACCTGCTGCAGCTCGGCGCGGTTGGGCGTGATGACGGTGGCACCGGCGTAGCGGGCGTAATCGCTGCCCTTGGGGTCGATCAGCACGGGCTTGCCGGCCTGGCGAGCCATCTCGATCATCCGGGGGATGTGGGCCAGGCCGCCCTTGCCGTAATCCGAAAACAGCACGACGTCGTGGGTGGCGAGCTCGCGCTCGAAATCGCCCAGCATCTGCGAAAGCACTTCGTGGTCCGGTTCGCGCTCAAAGTCCACGCGCAGCAGCTGCTGGTTGCGGCCGATGATGCGCAGCTTGACGATGGTCTGCATGCCTGGATCCTGGCCGAGCACCGTGGCCACGCCATGGGCCTCCAGCAGCTCGCGCAGGCGGCGGGCGGGCTCGTCCTGGCCGACCATGCTCAGCAGGGTGACGCTGCCACCCAGGGTCTTGACGTTGAGCGCCACGTTGGCGGCACCGCCCACGCGCTCCTGCTCGCTGGCCACGCGGACCACGGGCACCGGGGCCTCGGGGGAGATGCGCTCCACGGCGCCGAACCAGTAGCGGTCGAGCATCACATCGCCCACCACCAGCACACGGCGGTTGGCGAGCGTCTGGCGGTCGGGGCAAACGGTCGGTTTCATGGCGGTCGGTCCGGCAAGCAAAAGTGGCTGAGGAAGATACATATTGTCAGCACAAATGTGTCAGTTATCACCCACGGCAAGACCGGCCTGCGGGCAAGGCAAAATACCGGGTTAGCCGTCCGCCCACCTTTTGTGCATGCCCTCTTCGAATGACACCCGGCCCCGCACCGTCGTCTTGCTGCAGTACACCGGCATAGGCGACGTCATCTGGCACATCCCCTACTTCGAAGCGGTTGCCAGGAACAGCCACGGCGGGCGCATCACGCTGGTGGCACAGCCATCGACCCAATCCAGGGCGCTGCTGGCGCATGAGCCCTGGATCGAAGCTTTCATCGATCACGACTATCGCCCCCGACTGAGCGATCGGCGGCGCGGCAAGCACAGCGGCCTCAAGGGCATGCTGAGCATGGCCCGCACACTGCGCCAGGGCCACTTTGACCGCATCGTGCTGTTTTCCGGCCGCGCGAGCCGGGGGCTTCTGGCCGCACTGAGTGGCATTCCCAGCAGACTGGGCTACGGCTACCGCTTCTGGCAGCGCATCTTTCTGACAGAGGGACCCTACATCCAGCCGCACCGATCCGGCTCGGTTGAAGCCTATCCTGAGGCCTCGGCCTTTTGCGTCGCGCATGGCTTTTGCGATGCCCCCATCGTGCCGCGCTTCGCTGCGCCGCAAGAATTGCTCGATGCCATGCGGGCGCGCCTTGCACACCTGCGCCGTCCGCTCTATGCCCTGGCCATTGGCACATCGGAAGAGCGCAAGCAGTGGGGCGAGCAGAATTTTGTCGACTTGGCCACGGCCTTGTGTGCCCATGGCGCGGGCGTCGTGCTGCTGGGTGGCCCACAAGAGCGGCAGCTCGCACACAGCATCTTGGCCGGCATGCCTGAAGCATGGCGTGAGCAAGCACATGTGCTGACCGATGCGCCCCTCCTTGGCAGCGTGGCCGCACTGCACGTTGTCGATGCCTGCATTGGCAACGACACTGGCATGATCCAGATCGCCGCGGCAGCCGCCAAACCCACGTACGCGCTGCTAGGAAATCGGCCTGCGCTGGATCACGACCCACTCATGGCCAGCATCCTGGCCCCCTCGCTTGCCGACGTCAGCGTAAGTCAGGTGCTTGACGCCATCGGGGTGAAGACCCATTCCGACACTGGCACGTCAGCCTGATGGCTCAACCTTCGCATTCATCTCTCACCATGTCGGACCCCTTGCGCCCTTCCCTCCAACCAGATGCTGACAGCCGCCCACGAACGGTCGTGCTGCTGCAGTACGCCGGCATTGGCGACCTGATCTGGCACATCCCCTACTTCAAAGCGGTGGCGGCACAGAGCCAACACGATCGCATCACTTTGCTGGCCCAGCCATCGACCCTGGCACGCCATTTCCTCAGCGCTGAGCCATGGATCGAACTCATCATCGACCACGACCATCGGCCGCGTCGATCTGAAAAGCGCAAGGGCAAGCACGCGGGCTTGACCGGGATGTGGCGCATGGCTCAAGAGCTCAGACAAGGTCGTTTCGACCGCATCGTGTTGTTCTCGGGCCGCTCCAGCCGCGGACTGATCGCGGCGCTCAGCGGAATCCCACAGCGCCTGGGCTTTGGCTACAACAAACTGCAGCGGTTCTTCCTCAACAAACCGCCTTACATCGAACGCTACCGCGGCCCTTCTCTGGCGTTCTATCCGGAAGCCAGTGCCTTCGCGGTGGCTCAAGGCTTTTGTGAAGCGCCCATCGTGCCCCGCATGGAGCCTCCGGCAGAGCAACTGGCGAGAATGACCACGCGTTTGGCCAACCTGCCGCGCCCGCTCTACGCCCTGGCCATTGGCACCAGCGAAACCTACAAGCAGTGGGGCGTCCAGAACTACGCCGACCTGGCCTGCGCCCTGATCGCCGAAGGCGCGGGCGTGATGCTGCTGGGCGGCCCGGGCGAAGTAGCCCTGGCGCGCGAGATCGAAGCCCTGGTCCCTGACAAGGCCCGCCACGCCCTGACCACCGTCACCGACGCCCCTGTGCTGGGCAGCGCCGCGGCCCTGCAGGTGGCCGATTTCTGCGTGGGCAACGACACCGGCATGGTCAATGTGGCCGCCGCCGTGGGTCGCCCCAGCTTCGTCATCATCGGCTCGCGCCCAACCCTCGACCAGGACCCGCAGAACATGCGCAACGTCACCGCAGCCCGCCTGTCCGACATCACCGTCGAGCGCGTGCTAGGCCTGCTGCAGCTGGCCCGCCAAAGCACCACACACTAAGCACAACATGGAACTCAAAGAAACTGGCCAAAGGATCGTTGGCTACGGCAAACCGCACTGGCGGATGTTTGCCGCCTCGTTCCTGTTCTTCACGCTTGGCGCAGCGGTTGAGCCCACCATCCCGGCCCTGTTCAAGAAGCTGATCGACTCCGGCTTCAAAGAGGGCATGCAATACCCGCTTTGGATTGTTCCCATCGTCATCGTGGGCCTGTTCGCCATCCGAGGTTTTTTCAACTTCGCCGGTGGTTACACCATGACCTCGGCAACGTCCAGCGTCGTGCTGAACCTTCGGCGAGACCTAATGCGAGGTCTGCTGCGCGCGGACTCCAAGCTGTTCACCACCATCAGCCCTGGCGTGGCGGTCACCAAGATCATCAACGACCCGCAGTCTGCCTCCCAGATCCTGGGCAGCTCGATGATCTCGGTCATCAAAGACGCCATGTCCCTGGCCTTCCTCGTGGGTTACCTGCTCTACCTGAACTGGCAACTGACCCTGCTGGCATTCATCAGCATGCCCTTGTTGGGCGTGACGCTCAAGCTCGTTCAAAAGCGGCTGCAGCGGGTGGGCCAGGCCCAGTACGAATCGCAGCAACGCCTGGTCAACACCGTGGACGACAATGCGCGCGCCTGGCGCGTGGTGCGTACATTCGATGCCGCTGATTTCGAGCTGGCGCGCTTCGACGCAGAGGCCAACACACTGCGTCGCATGACGCTCAAGCAGGTTGCCACCAGCTCGCTGGTCACGCCAGCCTCACAGATCGTCGCGGCCATTGGTGTCTCCATCATCATCACCCTGGCCATCCACCAAGCCAGCCAGGGTGCTACCACGGTCGGCGAATTTGTCTCGTTCATCACGGCCCTGCTGATGACGATCTCGCCCATGCGTCACCTTACCGACATCTACCAACCAGTCACGGGTGCGCTCATCACCGCCCGTGGCGCGTTTGACCTGATCAATGCGCCGGTGGAGCCCGACAACGGCACCCGGGAAATGCCTACATGCCGGGGTGACATCGCCTTCGACGCCGTGAAAGTGCACTATGAAAGTGCGGCCACGCCATCGCTCGACGGCTTCAACCTGCACATCGAGCCCGGGCAAACCGTGGCATTGGTGGGTTCGTCGGGCGCGGGCAAGACCACGGTGGTCAACACCCTGCTGCGCTTCGCCCACACGGCCAGCGGCGACATCCGCCTGGACGGTGTGCCCATCGAAGACCTCAAACTGGCCAGCCTGCGCCGGCACTTTGCCGTGGTGTCGCAAGACATTGTCTTGTTCGATGGCAGCGTGGCGGCCAACGTGGCCTACGCCAGCCCCCTCGGGATCGACCGCGCCAAGGTGGAGCAGTGCCTGCGCGCGGCCAACCTCTGGCAACACGTGTCCACCATGGCCCAGGGCATGGACACGGGCATCGGCACCAACGGCAGCATGATGTCCGGTGGCCAGCGCCAGCGCCTGGCCATCGCGCGCGCGCTGTACCGCGACGCGGCGGTTTGGATCTTCGACGAAGCCACCTCGGCACTGGACTCGGAATCAGAAGCCGTGGTGCAGCGCTCCATCGAGGACCTGCGCCACGCCAAGACGCTCATCCTCATCGCGCACCGCCTGAGCACCATCAAAAATGCCGACGTCATTTGCGTGATGTCGGAGGGGCGTATCGTCGAGCAAGGCACGCATGCCGAGTTGATGGCCCTGGGCGGCATCTACGCCGGCATGGTGCGCATCCAGTCTGCCGACTGAACTTTCAGACAAACTTACCCAGAGAGAACCGACATGATCATCGTCACCGGCGCCACCGGCTTCATCGGCTCCAACATCGTCGCCGACCTCAACGCGCGCGGCCGCACCGACCTGTTGCTGGTCGATGACCTGGGCACCCACGGCAAGTGGAAGAACGTGGCCAAGCGCCGCTTCCTGGACATCGTCGACTACCGCCAGATCGACGGCCTGCTGCCCAAGCTGAGCAAGGCAGATGCCGTGTTCCACATGGGTGCGAATTCGTCCACCACGTCCACCGACGGCGATGAAATTTTGCGCGTCAACCTGCGCGCCACCATGGCCTGGTGGCAGTGGTGCACGCACAGCGGCACGCCCTTCATCTACGCCTCGTCGGCAGCCACCTATGGCGATGGCCACGAAGGCTTCGACGACGACCAGGCGCCCGTGGCCCTGGACAAGCTTGCCCCGCTGAACCTGTACGGCTGGTCCAAGCACCAGTTCGACAAGTGGGCCGTGGAGCGCGCTGCCGAAGGCAAGGCGCCGCCGCAATGGGCCGGCCTGAAGTTCTTCAACGTCTATGGCCCCAACGAGTACCACAAGGGCGACATGAAGAGCCTGGTGGCCAAGAACACCGAGCTCATCGCCCGCGGCGAAACCATCCGCCTGTTCAAGTCACACAAGGAAGGCTATGCCGACGGTGCCCAGCTGCGCGACTTCGTCTATGTGAAAGACTGCTGCGCCGTGATGATGTGGCTGCTCGACAACCACAAAGCCAGCGGCGTCTTCAACCTCGGCACCGGCCAGGCGCGCAGCTTCGTGGACCTGATGCATGCCATTGGCGCGGCGCTGAACAAGCCCGTGAACATCGAGTACGTGGACATGCCCGAGAGCATCCGCCCGAACTACCAGTACTTCACCGAAGCGAAGATGGGCAAGCTGCGCGCGGCGGGCTGTGGTGCGGCGTTCCACTCGTTGGAACAGGGTGTCGCTGACTATGTCAGCCACTTTCTTGCTAAGTCGGATCCGTTCCGCTGACATACAGGGCAGACATGGCGCTTCAAGCAATGGACAGAACCCGCAGCATCGCATTCATCGTCCCGGCTTACAACGTTGAAGCCTACATCGGTGAATGCCTTGAAAGCATTGTGGCTGCGAGCACGCAGGGCGACCAGCTCATCTTGGTGAACGATGGCAGCCAGGATGGCACGGGTGACATTTGCAGGGCATGGCAAGCACGACACCCGGACCTGATTTTGTTGGTTGAGCAACCGAACCAAGGCCTCTCTGCTGCACGAAACAACGGGCTGCGCCTCGTGAGCACCGACTACGTACTGTTCATGGACTCTGACGACGCCGTCAATCCTGCCTCCCTGCTTGAAGCGCGTCGCGTGCTGCAAACGCATCAGCCCGATGTCCTCACGATGGACTTCTGCTGGTGGCACCCACAGAAACAGAATCTGCAGATCCGCTCGCCACATTGCAGCCACGCTCCCAGAACACTCCTTTTGAACAACACTGAGTTTCTTTGCGAAACCTACCGCGACGCGCTGCTGTCTGCTTGCAGTCGGCTGTTCAAAACGAACCTCTTGCTGCAAGTGGCTCCCGAGGTGTTTCCGCACGGCAAAGCGTATGAGGAGATCGCCTCGGTGCCGCGGCTGATCATGCGCGCGCAGTCCTTGTACTACCTGGACGAACCGTTGTTTCGCTATCGCGTTCGCGAGGGCAGCATCACTCAATCCAAGACGCTGCGGCATTGCCTTGACCTGGCCACGGCGTTGACACGATCAAACCAGGAAGTCACTGAACTGTCTGGCGATCAACGGGTGCACATGGCGTCCAACCTGACCACAGCCAGGTTCCTGGTGAAGTCCCTGCAAGACTGCGGGCTGATTCCACAGGCTGATCGAACAAGCTACAGCCGAGTTCTTAGTGCGGGTTTCCAGACATTCACTTTGCCGATGACCGAGGTCATCGCTGGACTTCAAGCCTCAAACTGGCCAGGCGCCCACAAGGCAGCCAAACATTTGTCCATGGCATACCTACATCCAACGCTGTATGTGGCCTCCCGTCAAGCCCTGCAAACATGGAAGCGCCTACGTCGCCACTGGCACTCGCATTGAAAGCCACAACAACCAGTTGATTTGAGCATGCGCGGCGGATCAAGCTCAACGGGTGCCTACAATGTCTGCCTCGATACCGATGCGTCGGTACAGCAACTCCTGCCACTCCGAGCCACCGCGATGGGCGTTTCCTTCATCGTTGCCGCGTACAACATCCAAAAGTATGTCGAGGCATGCTTGGCCGGTGTGCTGCTCTGCCTGCGTCCGCAAGACGAACTGATCGTCGTCAATGACGGCAGTGTGGACAGCACGCCGGACATCATCGCAGCCACGCTCCGCGATCACCATCACGTCCACCTCATCCACAAAGACAATGGCGGCCTGTCATCGGCGCGTAACGCAGGACTTGCACGCGCGACCAAGGAGCACGTGCTGTTCCTTGACGGCGATGACGTGGTCGTTCCAGAAGTGGTGTGCGACATGCTGCGCCTGCTTGACACCCAGAATCCCGACATCCTTGTGACCGACCATGTGGAGTGGCTGGACGACGGGCGAGGTCCCTTTAAGCCATCTGTGCCGCGCAGCCACCCGGCCCATCAACTGTGCAACGATGTGCCCCGCAACCTGATCGACACGTTCATAGATGGCAGCCCTTGCGTGTGGTCTCGGTTCTTTCGGCGGTCGTTGCTCAACAGCCTTGGCGCCCAGCCCTTCCCGGAGTGGTCCATGTACGACGACATGCCAACAACCCCATACCTGGTCGCTCAAGCGGCAACACTGTACTACGCACCCGTCGCCATGGTCCGCTACCGGATGCGGCCAGGCAGTTTGACGCGCGTTCGCAGCGAACGCAGTTGCACCGACATGGTCAAGGCCGCTCTTCACGCAGTTCGCGCCGGACAGGAGCACGATGTGGTGCCAGCATTGGCGTCAGCCAAGTGGCGGTATTTCACACGGAAGTTTGCAGAAGCGGTTCAGCAGGGACGCGAAGTAGAACATCCGACCTTGGGCTTTTACCGGGCCTTGACCAAGGCCCTGAGAGAGGCAGACATCCAGTTGTGCGCCTCTCGCTGCCGCACGGCAACAGACACCGCTTCAGCCGCATCGGTCAAAGCCGCGCGGCATGCCAAGCTGGCGCTGATGGCGCCCACGCCTTACGCCGCCATCCAGACACTGATCGCGCGACACAAGCGCCAAAGAGTCCAAACCAAAACGTCGTCACACGAGTGACCCTCACCCGATGAACTGCATCACAACCAGGTTGATTGGAGGGCTAGGCAACCAGATGTTCCAGTACGCTGCAGGCAGAGCGCTCGCCGCTCGTACAGGCTTGCCGCTGATGCTGGACATTACCGCTTTGAGCAAGCGAAGCCACCGCAACTACGATCTTGGTGCGTTCAAGTTGAAGGCTCGCACCTTCCGCAGGCCGGGCGAAGGCAAGCCAAGTTTTCTGACGCGTGCAGCGATGACTTTGCGCCTGGATGGCCCGCGCCCTTCCCCAGCGCCCATCCACACCGAGCCACACTTTCACTATGATCCTGGCTATGTGCACCTGTCAGGCCCTTGCGTGCTGAACGGCTACTGGCAGAGCGAGCGCTACTTTATGGACATCGCCGGACAAATTCGCCAGGAATTCGCCCCTAGCCGCATCGACCAACGCGTCCTCCAAGCACAGGCCCGCCTGCGGTCCCCTGCCGCCGTTTCGCTGCACATTCGACGCGGTGACTACGTCAACAACCCGGAAGTGGCTCGCTTCCACGGTCTTTGTGACTTGGACTATTACCGCCGGGCAATGGACGCGGTGCTGGCGCACACACCCGACGCGGTCTTCCATGTGTTCAGTGACGATCCTGCGTGGGTGCAAACCGAATTCCCCCGTGGATACCGCTGGGAATTGGCCGAGGATTGGTCCAACAAGGCACCGTGGGTGGATTTGTGGCTCATGAGCCAATGCAGTCACCACATCATTGCCAACAGCTCATACAGCTGGTGGGGCGCTTGGTTGAACCCGTCCGCAGAAAAGCGGGTCATCGCTCCCGCCAGGTGGTTCAAGGAAGCCAACAACGACACCCGCGACATCCTCCCTGCCTCCTGGATCCGCTTGGATTGAACCGCTCGTTGGTTGAACAGATGACACCACAAATCACGGTTTTGATGCCCGCGTTCAACCCGGGCATTCACTTTCAAACAGCGCTGGACAGCATCCTCGGACAAAGCCTTGGCAGCTTCGAGCTGCTGATAATGGACGACGGCACCACCGACGGCAGCCTGGACATCCTCAAAGACGCGCCAGATCCACGCATCCGCCTGATCACCAACCCAGGCAACCTAGGACTGGTGGCAACCCTCAACAAAGGTCTGGAACTGGCACGAGGTAGGTACATCGCGCGAATGGACTCGGACGATGTCGCTCACCCAGAGCGCTTGGCCCGACAACTGAGCCACATGCAAGCACACCCGGACATCGCCATCCTGGGGACCTGGTCCCGCACGATCGGCGATGGCGTCACGCCTTGGGAAACACACCATCCCGCCCATCACGCTGACATCGTCAGCCAGATGCTGTTCAACACAGGCTTGACCCACCCGTCGGTGATGCTCGATGCACAGCAGCTGCGCGCCCACGGTTTATGCTATCGCGCAACGAACCTCCATGCCGAGGATTACGACCTGTGGGCGCGTGCCTGCCAAACCATCACATTGGCCAACCTGCCGGAGGTACTGCTTGACTACCGAATCCACGGCAAGCAAGTATCGTCCAGCCACCAAGATGCCCAAAGACAAAGTGCTCGCCGTGTCCGCGAAGGCTTGATCCGCGACCTCGGGCTGGATTTAACGGCCACTGAGGCCGCACTCCATCATCGGATCTCCGAGTACGATTGGCCCCGTGATCCAACATTTGCAAGCGATGCGCACATTTGGCTGAAAAGGCTGTCAAGCACCATCGCCAAAACTCACCCAGAACTCAAAACCTTTGTGCGAGGCATTTGCCAAAGCAAAACACTAGAAATACACAAACACGTGCACCAAAGAAAGCACCGACTTCAACGGGCACTCATCAAGTACACATACTGACAAGCAGCAGGGTAGGAATGAAAAAATCCATTGGAATTGCCATCGTCTTTTTTAACAAGGATCAACAGACGATCGAGTGCATTAAAAAGTTTTCCAAACCGGGCGAGCCAGTTTATGTTCTAAACAATGGCTCATCGGAAGCTGCCGCCCAAGCTGTGCGTTTGGTGTGCGCAGCACTTCCCAACGTCACGTACATCCATTCGGATAACAACCTGGGTTGCGGTGGTGGTCGTAACCGCCTGATAGAAGCCACAAAGGAAGACTGGCTCTTCTTCGTGGATAACGACATTACGCCCCTGGAATCTCATTGGCTAGACAACCTCCATCTGCACGTGAAGCATTCCCAAGGCATTGACGCAATCGTACCCGTCGTGCACAACATTTGGGAAGGCACCAAAATCAGGCCTGTGAACCTGGGAGTCTTAAATGGCCAGGCCCACTTCACCACGGCCACCTCGGCATACACCAATGTATTCCCAGGCGGAGCATCATTGATCAGTCGCAAAATGTTTGACCGCATCGGCCTGTACGACGATAACCTTTTTGCGTTTGAGGACTTCGAGCTATCCTTGCGTGCCGAGCAAATGGGTTGCCCCGTAACGGCAAGACACGTGACCGACGTCAACTTGCTCCACGACCACCGAGTGGTCACCAACGCCGATGATCGACAGGCGGTTGAGGTGCGGTACAGCTTAGAACGCGTTGGACGGGCACATGATGCCGTCGAATCGCGTTACGGAGTTTCTTTTGACAAAAACTACAAAGTTTGGCTTGAGCAACAAGTCTTAGACCTGACAACACCAGAATGGTCCAAGAGCAACTACAGCAATATGGGCCCACGCCACGCACCCACCCAAGGCTCCGGAAAAACCAGAAAAAAGAGCAAGGCCAGCAAGCTTTGGCGGGGAATAAAGTCAAAACTCAAACCTCAGCAAAGCTGATTAAGAAAAAACCATGGCAAAACTCACCTCAGAGCAAGATTGGGACTACAGTCGTTACACGCCTCCCAGCGCAGCTCACTTCGAGAGCATTACTCAAAAGGTAGGCACCTGGATCGACATAGCAAGGAAAAATCTCCCTGAGGCTGGAACCTTTCTTGAGCTGGGGTGCGCCCCAGGCTATTGTAGTGCAGTCATCAGCTACAAGAAAAAAAACATCTCAATGACTGGCGTTGACTTCTCCCCCAGCGCCGACAGCTATTTATCGACCCTCAAATCGATAGGTACAGTGAACGCTAGGCTAATAAAAGCCAATCTTTTCGAATTCAAACCAGAGATCAAATACGACGTAGTTGGATCGTTTGGACTCATTGAGCACTTCTCTGGAACCGATCTGGAAAAAATACTTTCTTTGCACGACGAATCCCTGAAGCCAGGCGGGACATTGATAATTGAAGTCCCCAATTTCAATGGATTTCCAGGACTTTGGCACAGAATATTTGACGCCCCATCATACTCTCTTCACAACATTTCAGCGATGCAACCAAGAATATTCAATGTATTCAGGGATCTTGGGTACACAGAAAAATTCTGCGGCTACGTTGGCTCAATGGAAGTCTGGGGAGACTCAGGGGCATATCGAAGCGACCGTAAGTGGCTAACACAGTTAACCTTGGAACTGGAGGCCAGGATTAACAACTTCTCGCGCCAAAAAGAATCAAACGGCTCACCACTTGAAGGCCGAATGTTTTCACCCGCGCTGATTTTTGTAGCGCACAAGCCGCTGACAGTGAGTAAAAAATGACGACACACCTCGGCATACTCTTTATTGGCACAGGCAAGTACATCTCTCTGTTTGAGGATTTTCATAAAAGCTTCTCCAATCACTTCTGCCGAGATATTAGAAAAACCTTTTTCGTATTCAGCGACAGTGTTCCTCACGTTGACGGAAGTGATGTTCACCACTTGCCAACCCCCAAGGAACCGTGGCCACTACCCACTCTGAATCGATTTGATTATTTCCTTCAGAACGCGCACGCCATCAGCTCTTGCTCGCATTTGATCTTTGCAAACTCAAATCTACGCCCACTTGTCGACATGGATTTCGACGAATTCTTCGATGGCAAAAATGATTTATTTGGCACCCGCCATCCGGGCTTTGCATTTTCAGCACGTCGCTGGTATCAAAAAAACCCAGGAACTTTTGAGACAAACAAAAAGTCAACTGCCTACGCTGGTAGAAATCCAAAAATATATTTTGCAGGCGGACTTAATGGCGGCACAACTGAGGCTTGGCTCAGACTGAGCGGTTACTTGAGTGACAACATCAGATTGGACAAGGCCAACAATGTTAACGGGAATGGTTGGGCAATTTGGCACGACGAAAGTCAGATAAATCATTACTTCAACTGCAGGAAATCGCCCAGGATACTTGGCCCCGAGTATTTGTACCCAGAAGGATGGCATCTTCCTGTAGACAAAAAGATTATCATCCTAGATAAATCGAAACTGGGCGGACACAACCATCTACGAGGGATTACTGCCTGATGAAAAACTTAAAATCGCAAGCTACGATTGAGTAACACAAGGAACATCGAAAAATTTCTTTGTGTACTTCGCAAAACAGTGGTCTTTGCCAATTCCGGTCGAATTCGATCCCTTCCTTCTCAACGACGCACACCTATCTAGCGATTTCTCTGCCTCTATCGAGATCACACCAAATCAGCCACTGCGGCGTAGTCGCTGCCAAAATGAATTGCGCTTCGAAAGATCTGTTGTCGATGAATATGGATGGCGGCCATCGCCGCGATGCTGCGCTAGCCGGCGTATCGGGCACATAGGCCGGACTGGCAGGAGGCAGGCATGGGGTCTGGTGGTTATTGATGCTGCCACTATCGACGGGTACCAGGTTCAGCCTCTGAGCGCCTTGCTCATCAAGCACACCCGCATTGCCAGACTCACATGATCCCAGGACCAGCCCTGCTGCTTCGCCCGTCTCGCATTCAGCATCCACGCTTGGCGCCTGCGCCCCTCGTCCATCAAAGACTTCACCAACTTGCGGGTGTGGCGATGCAGGATCAACTCCTCTGGCGCCTCGTCCAACCAGCGGGCCAGTTCTGTCTCTGACAACACCCGCGCGAGGTGCTCAACCCCGTGGAAGCCGAAGGTCGGTCGCAGCGGCCCTTGCTCGATGCCAAACCGTGCAGCCATGTCCGCAGGCGCGAACTGGATGCCGAAACGGCTGATCAGTTCATTTCGGTACCGCTTGCAGATCACGTCGTCTTCCGGCTCATCGCCATCGCAAGGCAATTGGGCCAGCGCTTCCAGGAGGCGCCGGCTGCGCAAGGAGAAGCCGCCATTGCCAACCCCGATGGGTTGACCCTTTCGGTACCACGGCGGGCCCATGTAATCCGTGTTGAGGAATTCGTCGCGCCACAAGGAGGCATCCACCACAAAACCGTCCCACTGAACGATCAGGCAATGGCTGGTGTGGATGTGGGGCAGCAAGCTGTGCACAACGAAACGCGAATACGCCCCGATGTTGCGCAAGGCCGGGATCTTCACCAGGTCGATGCCCTGCAGATCCTCCGCGCCCCAGGCGGACTCTTCGTCGCCGAAGAAGACGGCGCGGGCGAAGTCGACCTGCGCCAGACACCGATGCATCGCCTCCAGGGCTTGCTTGGGCGTGCGGGTGTCGACACACACCAGCGTGACATCAGGCAGCGACAGCCTGCTCTGGCTCGAACTGGGGGACATCATGCAAAAGCGCGCTGAAAGCAGTGACCACGGGTGCCGGATGATAGCCCTGCCAGGACACACACTTGCTCACACGATCCGTCCCAAAGGGTGATTCCCAACCTCCCTGTGCCTTCCTAGAGTGCCCCTCGGCCCGCCCATCCCGGCGGTCTGCAACCAAGCATTCACACAGGAATCACCATGTCCCAAAACCTCATTTCGCTCAGCCTGACCGACGCTGACTACGCAGAAATCGACGCCGCCCTGGCCGTGCTGGAGCGCCACTTCAAATCGCTCATCGACCTGTCCATCGCCGAACGGCGCAGCCTCACCAAAATGGGCGACAAGTCCGAAGCCTTCTGCCGCCAGGCCCTGCGCGTGCTCGACCAGAACCGCCAGGTGCTGCCGCCCACCCTCGACCTGGCCGAAGCGCAGCGCGATCTGGCGCAGCTCGACGCCCTCAGCAGCCGCGCCGTGCGCCTGGACGTGCTGCAAGGCAAGGTTGACGACAGCATCATCGCCCTGGGCAGCGACATCATGAGCGCCGCACTGGAGGGCTACGCCCTGCTGCGCGTGGTCGGTGCAGGCTCGGGGCTGGAGCACCTCCGCCAGGACATGTCCGCCCGCTTCTCGCGCCGCAGCGCCGCACCGCGCGAAGCCGCCGTCAAGGCCTGACACCCCGTCTGCAAGGCCCCAGGCCCTGCGCGCAGAGCTCCAAGCTCGGCCCGCAGGGCTTTTTGCCTTGCGCGCAAGGCTCAAAGGCTGGCGCGCGAAGCCCCGAACTCGGCACGCCAAGCTTGGCGCTCGGCCGGCAAAGCTCAAAGCTTGGCAGGCCGAGTGTCCGAACCCTGTGCGCCGGCTTCCATGCTTTGCGCGCGAAGCCCAAAGCTTGAGGGGCCGAGCTCAGAGCCTTGCGCGCGAAGCTGCCCCACTCCACGGCCCGAGCTCAGAAGCTTGCGCGCGAAGCTCAGGTGCTTGCGTTCCGCATGATGCCGGCGCTTCACCGAGCAAACCGTGCCTGAGGACAAAAGGCACACACCAAGATAAGATCGCAACATGAAAGCTTTCCGCTGGAGCCAGGAGAAAAACGAAGTGCTGAGGCGAGAGCGAGGCGTGTCCTTCGAAAGCATGGTTGTCGCCTTGGAGGCGGGGGGCCTGCTGGACATCCTGGCCCATCCCAACGAGTCCAAGTACCCCCGGCAGCGTGTCCTGGTGATCGCCCTGGAGGGCTATGCCTACCTCGTTCCGTTCGTGGAAGATGGCGACTTCTTTTTCCTCAAAACAGTCATTCCCAGCCGCAAAGCAACCCGGGATTACTTGAACCAAGGTGATGACAATGCCCACCAAGATTGACGACGACGAGCGCGAGCTTCTGGAGGCCTTCGAGCAAGGGCAACTGAAGTCTGTCGCAACGAAGGGCGAACTGGCCAGCCTCAAGGCTGCGGCTCGCGCCACGGCACTGAAGGACCGTCGGGTCAACATCCGACTGTCATCCGGCGATTTGTCGGACATCCAGGTCAAAGCGCTGGAAGAAGGCATCCCCTACCAAACCCTGATTGCCAGCGTGCTGCACAAATACGTGACTGGCCGCTTGACCGAGCGCCCTGCACCGAGCGGTCAGGCAACCACCCCGCAAGCAGCGAAATCGGGCACTGATTGAGCACCACTTCGCGCACAACGCCGGCTTTGGCCGCCGGGTTACATTGCGCCAGCCCAGCCAGACGCCCCCCTGCCGTGCACGCCAGCCCAACCATCCCCCAAGTCATCCACCAGACACTGCCTGACAAGCAGCGCATGGCCCCCGGCATCGCCGACAACATCGCCCGGCTGCAAGCCATGAACCCGGGCTGGCGCCACGTGCTGCACGACGACGGCGACATCCTGCGCTACATCGGCACGCACTTCGGCGCCGACGTGCTGAAGGCCTACAACAGCATCAACCCCCTGTACGGTGCGGCACGCGCCGACTTCTTCCGCTACCTGCTGATGTTCCAGGAGGGTGGCGTGTACCTCGACGTCAAATCAGGCTGCACCCAGCCGCTGGACTCGGTCATCCGTCCCGACGACGAGCTCCTGCTGTCTCGGTGGAACAACCAGCCAGGCGAGAAATTCGCGGGCTGGGGCGCGCACATCGACGACGGCGTGCCCAGCGAGCTGCAAAACTGGCACGTCATGTGTCGGCCCGGCCACCCGCTGATGCAGGCCGTCATCGACACCGTCATGGCCAAGCTGCGGGGCTATTCGATGCGGCGCGACGGTGTCGGCAAGTTCGGCGTGCTGCGCACCACCGGGCCGATCGCCTACACCAAGGCCATCGAGCCCTTGCTCGACCAGCACCCGCACCGCTTCTTCGACAGCGACGCCGCCGGGCTGGTGTACGTCGCCCTGGTGCTGCCGCCCGGGCAAAGCTCGCACATGGGCCTGTTCAAGCAGCACTACACGCGGGTGAAGATGCCGCTGGTGTCCAGCGGGCCGCAGAGGCCCTGGCACTACGCCCGCTACAAGGCGCTGCGCCTGCTGGGCTTGATGCGGTGATGGGCTGACCGGTTGACGCGCTGGAACACCCCCGGGGCCATCAGGCTGCCAGACACCCGCCTTCTCCGGGCTTTCCCCAGCCAGCGGGCGTGGCACATTGCGCATCAAGCTGTACCATCAGCCGTTCATCCGACCCCGATCTCCGAAGTCACTTCATGGCAGCTGAGTCCACCCTGGCCGACACCCCCGGCACGCTTTCTGGCGTGGCCCGCGTGCTGGTCAATGCCGGCAAGCTGGACGCCAAGTCCGCTGAAACGCTGACGCGCGCCGCGCGCGAGCAAAAGCGCAGCTTCGTCAGCACACTGGTCGGCAGTGGCGCCATCCAGCCGGTCGATCTGGCGCAAACCCTGTCGCAAGCCCTGGCCGTGCCGGTGCTGGACATCTCGGCCATCGACGTCCAGCGCCTGCCCAAGGGCGTGATCGACAACAAGCTGTCGGCGCAGTACCAGGTGCTGGTGCTGTCCAAGCGGGGCAACCGCCTGTTCGTGGCCGGCGCCGACCCGACCGACCAGGAAGCCATCGAGCGCATCAAGTTCGCCACCCAGCTCACGCCGGAGTGGGTGATCGTCGAGCACGACAAGCTGGCCAAGTTGCTCGAAGGCCAAACCGCGTCGGCTGAAGACCAGCTCAACGCCATCGCCTCGTCCGACTTCGAGTTCGATGTCACCGACGACGCCAGCCCCCAGCCCGAAGCCGATGCAGCCGCCACCGAGGTCGAAGACGCGCCCGTGGTGCGCTTCCTGCAGAAGATGCTGATCGACGCGATCAACGCGCGCGCCTCCGACCTGCACTTCGAGCCCTACGAATACAACTACCGCGTGCGCTTCCGCGTGGACGGCGAGCTGCGCGAGGTGACCCAGCCGCCGGTGGCCATCAAGGACAAGCTGGCTTCGCGCATCAAGGTCATCTCCAAGCTGGACATCGCCGAAAAGCGCGTGCCGCAAGACGGCCGCATGAAGCTGAAGTTCGGCAACAAGGCCATCGACTTCCGCGTCAGCACCCTGCCCACCTTGTTCGGCGAGAAGATCGTGATCCGGATCCTGGACCCGTCTTCGGCCAAGCTGGGCATCGAAGCGCTGGGCTACGAGCAGATCGAAAAAGACCGCCTGATGAAGGCCATCGTGCGGCCCTACGGCATGGTGCTGGTCACCGGCCCCACGGGCTCGGGCAAAACGGTGTCGCTCTACACCTGCCTGAACATCCTCAACCAGCCCGGCGTGAACATCTCGACCGTGGAAGACCCGGCGGAAATCAACCTGCCCGGCATCAACCAGGTCAACGTCAACGACAAGGCCGGGATGAACTTCCCGACCGCGCTGAAGGCCTTCCTGCGACAGGATCCGGACGTGATCATGGTCGGTGAAATCCGCGACCTCGACACCGCCGACATCGCCATCAAGGCCGCCCAGACCGGCCACATGGTGATGTCCACGCTGCACACCAACGACGCGCCCACCACCCTGACCCGCCTGATGAACATGGGCGTGGCCCCGTTCAACATCGCCTCGTCGGTCATCCTGATCACGGCGCAGCGCCTGGCACGCAAGCTTTGCGAAGTCTGCAAGTCGCCCGCCGACTACCCCCGAGAGGCCATGCTGCGCGCTGGCTTCAAAGAAGAAGAACTCGATGGCAGCTGGAAGCCTTACAAGGCGATTGGCTGTTCATCCTGCAACAACGGTTACAAAGGCCGCGTTGGCATTTACCAGGTCATGCCCATCAGTGAGGAAATCCAACGGATCATCCTGACTCAGGGCACCGCGATGGACATTGCCCGTCAAGCCAAGCTCGAAGGCGTGCGAGACTTGCGCGAATCGGGCCTGGTGAAGGTCAAGGCCGGCCTGACCTCACTCGAAGAAGTCATCTCGGTGACCAACGAGTAAGCCCCCGCAGATACCGTCACGGAGTCCCGACATGGCCACGGCAACCGCCAAAAAACCCCAGGAAGCCATTTACGAATGGGAAGGCAAGGACCGCCAGGGCAAGGTCGTGCGCGGCGAAATGCGCGCTGGTGGCGAGGCCGTGGTGGGTGCCACCCTGCGCCGCCAGGGCATCCTGGTGCAGAAGGTCAAGAAGCGCCGGCTGAGGAGCGGTGGCAGCGTCAAGGGCAAGGACATCGCCATCTTCACGCGCCAACTGGCCACGATGATGAAAGCCGGCGTGCCGCTGCTGCAGTCCTTCGACATCGTCGCCCGCGGCAGCACCAACCCCAAGGTCACCAAGCTGCTCAACGACATCCGCGGTGACGTGGAAACCGGCACCAGCCTGTCGTCGGCCTTCCGCAAGCACCCGATGCACTTCGACGCCCTGTACTGCAACCTGGTGGAAGCCGGTGAGGCAGCGGGCATCCTGGAAACCCTGCTGGACCGCCTGGCCGTCTATCAAGAGAAGACGTTGGCCATCAAGCAGAAGATCAAGTCGGCGCTGACCTACCCGATCGCCGTGATGGTCGTGGCCTTCGTCGTGGTCGCCGTCATCATGATCTTCGTGATCCCGGCTTTCAAGGAAGTCTTCACCTCCTTTGGCGCCGACCTGCCGGCCCCGACGCTCTTCGTCATGGCCATGTCGGAGATCTTCGTCAAGTACTGGTGGGCCATCTTCCTGACCATCGGCGGCAGCATCTACTTCTTCCTGCAGACCTGGAAGCGCTCAGAACCCATGCAAAAGCGCATGGACCGCCTGCTGCTGAAAATGCCGGTGTTCGGCGACCTGCT
>Ga0209617_10000228_pt1 | contig 23616 bp, 25 predicted proteins | sample LakEriepJuly2011_2_FD_187459 | JGI IMG/M metagenome (GOLD analysis project Ga0209617, IMG submission 187459) | Freshwater microbial communities from dead zone in Lake Erie, Canada - CCB epilimnion July 2011 (SPAdes) (version 2) | ecosystem: Environmental > Aquatic > Freshwater > Lentic >...
ACCTCTTGGTCCACCTACGACGACTAATTTGCGGTTCCCAACCCCTGCGGGGTCGGTTGCGCTCGGCTCGCTACGCTCGCCATTGCTCCACCTCCCCCGCAGGGGTTGGGAAGGAGCAGTCGGAGAGCTAATTACAGAAAGCTTCTTACACCGGCCTGTGATCGGAGTGATTCTTACTCCGCCTGCTTAGAAGGTTTATGGATGCGAATGATTCGCTTAAGGGAACGTGATGAAACCGACGGCCAAGGAAGCGCCTGAAGGGAAAGATTGATGGATGGAAGATTGAAACCGGGTCGATGATGGATGGGCCTTACCCCTTGCTTCGTGGTTGGAGTGGCGAGTTCATTCTTCCGAGATTTCGTCATGAGGAGGGTTTTGTACCCCTCGATCCCTCCACAGTTTTCCGGAGGACGTTCCCCAGATCCGTCCACGCAGAGTGCGACGGTGGGGTTCTCGATGAGGTCTATTTTTGTCAACACGATGGTGTGCTCCCATGAGGCGCCAAAATCATATTGGTATTTTAGAACATCCGAGGGCCGGACCAGCAGTTTATCTAAGCGTCCTTTAGCCTCATCGATGGTGAGTGGGTCATACAGTTCGAAGCTAGGGTCGGAGAATCTCTTGTCTTTGAAGGTGAACTGATGGAGGTGGCGTGCAGTCCAGCCCATGGAGATTTGCAAAACTGCGTGCAACCAACCGAGATGGCCGTCGGGGGGAACTACGAGGCTCCGCCACACCTGGTTGTCGGTACCGTCCAATGTTACCGTTAGAAAAAGCCCTTTGCAGGATAGCATTGGGATGAGCGGTTTCTCGTTGAGCAGAATCATACTGCGTTGTAATTGAGGCTGTGAGTTCTCACGGGTTGAGCCTCGAACGTCAAGTTAGCCTCGTTGCTCGGATTTAGCTGGGGCGTGGTCCGATGGGATAAGGTGCCCCGTTCCGGGGCCGGAGCCCTACCGGAAGTAACCCAGTTCCCGGAGGGAGACATGATTGTTGTTTCCAACGATCACGTGATCGAGCACCTCGATGCGGAGGACTTGGCCAGAGCGGACGAGTTCGCGAGTGATTCGTAGGTCTGCTTCAGAGGGGTTGGGTTCACCCGAGGGGTGATTGTGCATGATGATGATGGAATGTGCGGAGGCGATGATCGCGGCCCGGAAGGTTTCGCGTGGATGGATGATCACCGAATCGGCGATCCCCATGGAAACGAGGACGTGACCCTTGATTTTGCGGCGGACGTTGAGGAGCAGTACCACGAAGCATTCGACCTCCGGATTGAAGTACGGATGTGAGCGGACGTGGGTGTTCCAATAGCTAGCCGCATGGGAGGAACTGGTGCATTCCAGTTGTTCAACCGGGAGCGGGCATTCCCGCAGGGCGATGAGGCCCCATTCCTGAGGCTGAGCCTTGCTACGGAACCGTTTTGCGCCGGTGCGTTTGGCCTCGTCGATGGTTTGCATCATGGGGGTGGAAGGAATCGGTTCGTTCATGTGTTTCTTGCGTTTTGAAGGAGCTGGAGGGCTCTCTTCGCACCCACGGGGAGAGCACGACGGGTCCGGCAAGAAACATGGGTCCGCCGTCCCTCTGGACGGGTTTCTGGAGCAAGGGCATGCCCTAGTGACAGGCGTGGCCTGGCGCGAGGGCTGCGCGGAGGAGGCCCGGGAGGAGGGCAGAAGGCGGAGAACGAACCGAACCTGGAGCCGCTGTGGTGAAGGAGGTAGGCCTGAATGTCGCTGAGAGAGAAAGGTCTGCAGTAGGAGAGGGGAGGGGAGGGGAGGCTGAGCGCTGGGAGTGCCTCTTCTTGTTGGTGAAGCGAATGAAAGGTTGGTCATCCGAAAGCCCCTCCCGGCGCATGTCTTTGGCCACGCCATGGTGGTGCCCTAGGTGAAGCGTCGAAGTAGAGGGCTGGCTCGAAATATGTAATCATGCTTTCCGGAAAGTGGGTGAAGGGTTGTTCTAGGGCACAATCCTTCAAAAGCCGTGGAAACCTTGGGGAGCCGTCCGTGGATGGAGCTGGTGTGTTTCAGACACTCAGGCTCACCGTCGGGGTGGGCTCAGAACCTTGGATGACCTGCTCTGCTAGACCCCAGAGGGCCTTGTTGAGGGTCACCTTCGAATCAATGCCCCTGAGGGCACGCACGGTACGGAGTCGACCATTTCGGTCTCTTCGTCCGTCAGAAGCCCCACCGCGAATCAGGTGTTCCTGCACGCGGTTGAGGGTGGTCCAGAGGTCGGAAGACGAATCTTCCGACCGCCGGGCCTGAAGGAGGGAGCCCGGGTTCACCGGAGCATCTTCCTCGAAACGGACCGCAAGAGCGGCCCGAGCAAAGGCGAGCTGCTCGCCCCAGCTCATCGAGCGCATCCGGAAGTCCTGGATGCGCCGACTGACCTGCGGCATGAACTCAATCACGCGCAGGCTGGCCCGGACGACCTCGACGGGGTCGAGGCCGGAGTGCCGGAACCGCAACGCCTCGAAGCCCGCCTCGGAAACCACCAGTCCGTTGGAACAGATCCGGCGGTAGATTCCGGCATGGAGCTGATAGGCACAGCCCGCGTCGTGGGAATTGAGGAGCACCAGCTCCACGTTCCACTCGTCGAGGGTCTGCATCTGCTCCACCTGGCGGAACCGGAGGAGGTGCTTCTGGAAGCCCAGACGCTCGACTTTGCGGGGGCGCTGTTCTTCCACGTGTACCGGAGCCCAGTTGGCCTCGCGTAACCCTTGCACGATTTCCGCGGTGGGGACGAAGGTGTACCTGGGACTCAGACCCGGCGCGGCTCTCTGAGCAAAAATGCTCGGAGCGGCCAGTTGCAGGGTCTCGGTGCTCAAGGCGCTGGCCTTGAAGGTGGTGGTGGTGCTCATGGTGGGACTCTCTCTGTTGCTGCCTGTGGCCTGCCACGGTTGCCGGGGATTGCCCCCGGCTAGCCTGCGCTGATTGTTTCTCCTCCTCACCGGCGCTTTCGGCGGACCTGTGTTTCGGGAGGGGAGTTTCCGGGGCGGTGGAGGGTCAAAAAGTGACCCCACCAAAACCGCCCCTGTGAAAACCTGAAGTGGGAGCGCAGAGAGAGGGGTCTGCGCCTTGAGCAACCCCAACATCAGGATTCTACCCGGGTTCTGAAACGCTAAGCAAACGGGCTGATTGAAAGCCTAAAAGAGAGTCCGCCCACCCGTTGTCAGTCTTCTGACTGTCAGGCTGAATAACTATGACAATCGACAAGGGAAATCCGCTTCAGCCTCTTTGACCCAGAACCCCTTTTGCCAGCATCAACAGGAAGGCGGATTCCTTTCGAGTCCTCGCCTGGTCGAGCAAAAGGTCGATAGTTGCCCTCGCTTGTTCGTCGGGAAGATTAGCGATTGTGGCAAGTTCATCTCCCCACTTTGACTGAACAAGTTGCTCAGTGGTCTCGATGTACTCGGCGAGTTGGTCTACTTCTTGAATTGCACCGGCGAGGTCCAAAAGAGCCTCACCAGCCGATTCAAGGACGTCTTCCATCGAGGCCTCGTCATCGGCCAAGTCGAATGCATCGCAAGCCGCGTCCAGCTTGGTGATGGCGTCCGCCAATTCCTCAAGGACGTTCTCGAAGTCTGAGAGGCTCTCCAGAGTGGGTCCTTTGGCTACGATTGATTCGGAAAAATCCAAAGCCTTTGCGTGGATTTCCCTAAGGCTGGCAAGGGTTCCATCCGTAACGGGTGAGTTTCCCAAGCGAAAGATGTCGGAAAGGAAGGGTTCAGCGACGGAGGGCATGAGTTGGAAACTACCCTGTTCCGGAGTCGCTGCATAGGGATCGAGGTTGGGCAGCACCCAATAAAAGTGGAGTCTCGCTCGAAAACCTCAGCGATTCTTGAAAGAACCGTCGACCTCCACCCGTATTGTAAGAAAAGCCCGCACTACATGGAGTCCCAATGTGTGTGCCCGAAGCGTATATTTATCGAGGTTATTTAATTGAATTGATTGAGCCCAACTATTCGCAAATCATTAATTGCGACATGTGAATCGTGTTGGGTGAATATTTATTAATACATGGCAACAGCTGTTTTACAACCAAATGGGGGGGGGTAACTCAAAGACAAATCCGGTCGACAGGTCTCAAAACGACAATGACAATAGATTGCAGAATTAAACACGGTTCGGATTGTGATTCGTTTTATCCTGCCGACCCAACAGTAATCTCATGGTTATATGGTCTATCTGATGAGTGGAAAACTAGTCTTGATACTGTTCGACAGGAGGTCTCAGAACTCAATTGGCTGATTTTTCTGAATTACCTGATCGACGACCAAGGTTCTCGACACGTTGCTGAGCGTTTTGGAACCACGGCCGTCAATGTCCGCGTCATCACGCATCGAATTCGAAGGAAGTTGAAAGAGCACCATGGAAATCTGACTGACGTTGACAGGTTGGTTCGCCATCCATGACAACCACCGTTATATAAAATCAGCTCTCGATATCGCCAACTCCCAACCTTCTCAGCACCTAACGAATCTGAGTCGACCAATAAAGTCGCTGCCTAATGCAGCGCCTGCGAATCGCCGAATTACGAATAGCTAAACATTAATAATGAAAATCGGACTCTTTTTTGGTGCCGGTGCCGAAACGCCTTATGGGCTTCCTTCTGGCGGAACGTTTGCAATCGAGCTTTTTCGACTGGATACAACAGGAGAAAAGCAAAAACTACGAACCGATCTGCAAAACGTCAACCGCCATACCGCATATGCAACAAAATGGATGCCTGAAAAGTTTTGGTCAAAGAACCTACATGCCTTCGGAAAATCCGAATTCAGCAGTCTAATTGAGTCGTCGATTGAGAATAAAAAGCAACGGTTGATTGAACGTCTGGGTGACTTTGATACCCTTGCTCAGTCTCAATTCAGCAAACTCAATTTTTCGGAGACTTGTCTAAGAGATGCATATCGAGCAGAATTCAATCGAGAACTCGGCACCCAGGTATATAGCCAGGTTATCCGTCTAAATAGCATTCTGGGTTCCAATGGGCAGCTCTTTGAATCACGTTATTACTCTGCAATACTGGATGTGGTCCGTACACATCCAGAGGCAAGTCTGCTATAGCGATTGGCCGTTTCTTTTCTTCAATTACTAGTTGGTTCCTGTGGTCACGATCTCATTAGCCAGCTGAATCAGGAGATCTTCACTGAGGCTCCAGATGATCTGCCAATCTTCGACGATGTAGCAGGACTATTCCGTGTCGAGATGAGCAAAAGTGGTCTCGACGCCATTGACATATTAATTAATGAGTATACAAATACAGTCTCAGGTCAGAATCCGAATTTGCCGCAAATGCTCAGCGCGCTAGCGATGAGCGTTCTTGAGGCTCTATTTAATGGAATTCTTGACTACCAAGCGCTAATCGACAGCCATTTCCGATACCTCTTCACCCCGAAGACGGAATGGGCCAAATTTACGAAAATGGTGATATTTATGCGTCTAGCACGAACCTATATTGTCTCTCAAGAACATGCTGTGCGCAGTGATGGCTACTACCATGATTTAGCAAAAGCGGGCAAATGCGGCATCGAAATTGGCGCAATCGGAACCTCAAATTGCAACAGCCTTCTGGAGCGATTTGCAGCAGAACTTGAACTTGAACTTCCAAAGACAATTCACCTAAACGGTGGTGTGACGGACTATTACAATCCATATACCAACGATGTCGTTAATAAATCCTCGCCAGAAGATGTTCCAAACGCCCAACTTCACGTTCCATTCATCCTAACTCAGAGTGGGCTTAAGCCTCTAACATCGGTGAGCATGTCGCGTCGCTACGTAGAGCTTTTCGATCAGTTTAAAAGTTGTGACGCCCTTGTAGCGGTCGGTTTTGGATTCAATAGTGATGACAGTCACATTAACGGAATGTTCCGAAAATTGATTGAGGAAGATCACAAAATCTTATTTTGGGTGGTTCCAAAACCTACTTCCGAAGGCCGAAAATTGAGCGAACTACTTGAAAAACTACGTCTTCCTGAAGAATGTCGGTCTAGACTACGGCTGATTTGTGTTGATCGTGATTCCAGAAAAGCGGATGGAATTCTCTGGCTTGAGAAAATCTCAAATGATTATCCAGATTGATCAGATCTACTTTTCACTAAGCTGTTATTAGTTCGGCTCCTACGCAGTCGCTACTGCATTCCAGTTTTACCTATCTGAGCTCAGAGTAGTGCTGAGCGATTTCAGGATTTCATTCGAGGCCCGGGTTTCAAGATAAATGGCGGCGCTGTTCTATACCGAACACCCGCCTTATCGAAACCTCCCCACTATGAATCTTCTCAAATGCGGCGGAACGGTTTTGACCACACCTTCACTTCAAGTGTTAACTCACTAGATCGCTTTATCCTCCAATTCAGTATGCAGATGTCCTGATGCCTCTTTACCGGCCGCGATCAAGGCCCGTTTGCTTCGCATAGCGTGGACAATCGCTGGATTCACTGTGATTCGTTCTTCAGTGAAATAGTCTGTGAACGTCCACGGTCGACTGTCGGGTAGTCGGTCTGAGAAGACCCCGGTCCAATCGGAGCACCAAAAGTCCATTGAGCTTCGCAGTGTGTGGCGGTAAGGGTCACCACAAAGCATGTGCATGGCGTAGGCCATTAGGGGCTCGTCATTGAAGGTGAATCCTTGCGCCTTGGAGAACTGCCAGAAATCAAATGCGAGGCGGTAAACCGTGTCGATTGCATCCCGATGGATGATGAACAAACCTCCGTTCACGTTAAATATATGCTGGCTGCGGACCCCACGTTGGCGCATCAGCCCAACAAACCGCTCATTTGGGCAATCCCACCAATCTCGGCGGCGGTTTTCCGGGATGGTGAGGTCTCCTTCCAAAGCAATGTGCAATGGTGAACCCTGCATCATCCGCAACGGATCGCCGGGATTTCTGGCAAACCATGAGTCGGTATCTAGCCAGACGAAATACTCGTAATCCAATTTCTGTACGGCATCTCGGAGGAAGAATAACTTGAAGAGGCAGCCCCACTTGTCGAACTGACCACATGGGTGGTGGATTGCACCCGCCACCGGGCGGTCTGACCAAACGTGGAAATCTCGAAAAACGCCGACCTGACGGGCTGATTTAATCACGGCAGCCATCATCCAAGAGTAGTCGCCATCAACGACTGACCAGTAGCAATAGTTCGGTTTCATTGAAACACTTCCAACCAGGTACGTCGGTGCTGTTCGGTGTTGCAAAGGTTGTTCAAGGCGTGGTCGCGGCATTGCCTTGCCATCGTCTGGCGGGCCGGATAATCGAAGAATAGTTTGTTGGCCCACTCTTGGTATTCTCGAAAATCGTTGCAGATATAACCTGTTTTGCCGTGGACGATGAGTTCATCCAGATGGTGGCCTGGGGGAACCAGCGGGATCGTTCCAGTGAGCATGGCTTCAACGGTTGAACGACCCCATGATTCGGTGAAGAAGTGCCCCAACGGATAAACGAATAGATCGAGGCTGTTTAGGAATTGTACGGTATTCTCTTTTTCTGCTGTTAACAGGTCCCATCGGTGGTCGAAATGGTGCCATCGGTATTTCGAGGCGAGTTTTTCGTCCCATGCCATAACGCGGAACCGGCATTCCGGGAGTTGAAGGCACTCGTAGAAGACCGGGAAATCTTCGGGGTATTTTTCCGGCGCTGGTCGAGACAAACGACCGATGGTGAATCCAGCCCTACGGCGTTCGGTAAAGGGGAATTGGACAGGGTCGATGTAGTTTCCGGTGATGAACCCCGGGATCTTGCCATAGTTTGGGCTTAGCACCTCCTTTTGAATCCTCGAGGTGTAGAGGACTCGGTCGATGAGTCCATTCCGCACCGCATCGAGTTCGCCTTCATGATGCCACATCATTTCACTGGACCAAACCACCGTCAGACCCCGGTCTTTCGCGCGGTGGCAGATTTGGTGGCTGAAAAAGCACTGGTTGGAGAGGGCGAGCGCGAAACCGTTCAGACGACGCGGGAGCTGGTCGAGCAAGCAAGAGTGAATCCCGAGGTTCCTGAGGTAATTGGGCCAAAACGGACCGTCCAAGTGACGTTTTTCGTTGGGAACGACGATAAATTCGACTTCCTTGTGCAGAAGTGCGAGGAGGTGGGCCAATTTGGTATCGGCACCACCCAAGTGAGAGGGCCATCCAAAAACGATGATTTTGGGACGAATCCGGTCCATGGGAATTCTTTAGCTTCCATCTGATGGGCGATATCGTAAAGCCAATTCGATACCGACACATGGCCCATGCCTGCCTGTGCTGTTGGTGGGAGTGGATTGTTGGGAGATTTCTGAACTTTCTTGAAAGATTGGGTGCAGTTCTCCCGTACCTGAGAAAAGCACCACAAAAATCCAGGTCTGCTGGTCGTGTCGACGGAGTACTCGTTGTACTCTTCGTTGAGCGGCTCAGCACTGGATGCCCCTTCTAAAACCCCGCTAAAGAGGCCTCTTTATGCCCACCTCTCAGGACTACACCTACTACAGCTCCAGCACGTCTGCCACGTCGTCTTCGACCTCCACTTCGACGCCGCCGGAGCCTCCGGCAGAGGTTCCCAATTCCTGTGGGTCATCGTCCTCTTCGTCATCGTGCAGTTGTTCGTGCCAGGACTCTTCGTCGAGCGGCTCGTGTGGTGGCAGTTCGACTTCCAACTACAGTGCGCATCCCATCCGGTATTCGAATGGAGAGATCCGTCAGGTGCAGACTCGGCTTAGTTCTAGGGGCTATGGACTGCCGTGGGGTCATACCTTGAGTTACGGCAGTCGTGTGGATGGTGCGACGACAGCTGGTCCGAATGGGTTCCGTTGGTTCATCGCGCAGCTTCCGCAGTTGGGCAAGGATTCCAGTGGCAACATTGAGGTGATTTTGGTCATCAACGATGGTGTTTGGTTCAACAAGAGTGGTTCCAACTATGTGGCTCGGTTTTTCACGTTGGACACGTTGACGGAGGATACGACGAACAAGGAGTTTGTGTTCACGGACAGTGGGGGGAGGGTGTTCAAGTTCTTTAGCTTTGATGGGACCATTGCCACGGCCAAGCAGGGACAGTTCAAGAGCTATACCGATCAAGCGGGGACTACCTTTACTCCCACCTACAATGGAAGCAATCAGGTGACTTCGCTCAGTGCTGGGTCATCGCCGGGGATCAGCTACAATTACGATTACTACACCTCTGGAAACAATATTGATCGTATTCAATATGTGACATTGAAGCGGGGCACGACCAATGTGCGCCGTCTCTACTACACCTACCATGATACGAGTGCGAGCACTGGCAACGGGCTGACGGGTGATCTCCGGACAGAGACCTTGGAGCAGTGGAATGGCTCCAGTTGGGACAACCTCGGGTCGAGCTATTTTCGGTATTACACCAGCGATACGTACGATTCATCGTCGAACCCGGGGTTTGCGCATGGTTTGAAGTTTGTTCTAAAGCCTGAGGCCTATGACCGGGCGACATCTGGAGGGACGGTCGATCCGGACAGTCTGAGTGATACGACGCTGAAGAATTACGCTGACAGCTACTTTGAGTTCACGAGCGACAAGCGCGTCAACAAGGAGTTGGTCAATGGGCCTTGTTGGACTTCGTCGTCGTCATCGTCGCCGTCCTCATACGGGTACTCTTTTGGGCAGAGCAGCAACAGTGACGGGTACAATAATTGGAAGAATAAGAATGTCGAAACGCTTCCGAATGGCAGCACGCAGACGGTGTATTCGAACTACTCGGGACAGGTGATGTTGAAGGTGTTCCAGCAGGCGAGCAGCACCAACAAGTGGTATGACTATGTCAACTACGACTCGAAGGGTCGGGTCGTCCAGGAGGCGACCTCCGAGGCGGTGGCCAGCGTTAACGAGGGTTCGGTTGGGTTGGTGACGTTGAACAGTTCGACGGGCCTGATCCGGGTCAAGGAGTACTATTCGACAACGGATCTGCCCAATGGGGCTGTCTTGGATTACCTGCGATACGAGAAGGTCAAGCAGGGCAGTTCGGGAGCTGAGACCAAGGTGCGGGAGTTCAAGTACACCTCTCGGACGGTGGGGAGCAAAACTATCTATCCCTTGTGGAAGGATATCCGTTACCAGAGCGACGTCAGCGGTGGATCGGACCCAGCGGAGACCACCTATGACTACACCTTTTTCACGGGGTCCTTTGCGGTGGAGCAAAAGACGACGACTTGGCCTGCCATCACCACGACGCAGAATGGTTCGGGCACCAGCAATACGCGGGTGGAGCGGTTTGATCAGTACGGCAACCTGATTTGGGTCAAGGATGAGCGGGGGTTCCTCACCCGCTTCAAATACGATGCCGCCTCGGGTGGATTGCTCCAGCGGATTGATGACGTGGCGACGGGGCAAATCACCGATACACCCTCGGTGCCCTCGGGCTGGAGCACACCATCGGGCGGAGGTCTTCACCTCATCACGGACTATACGGTGGACAACCTGGGTCGACCCACGGTGGAGAAGGGACCGCAACACAATGTCGATTTATCGGGCACCTCGACAGACCTGCGGCGGGTTCGCTGGACGGTGTACAAGGACACCGTTTCGGAGACGCGGTCCGCCTTGGGTTACGAGACGGCGGCTACGTCGAGTAGCTCCAGCTCGACGAGCCTGATTGAGCCAATCGTCGTTGAGAAGACCGACGAGAGTGGTCGTGTGACCGACCTGATTGAAACCAAACGTGCTCCGGGGGTCTCGGGAGCTTTGACCTCCACCGAGGACGTGGCTACTCAGGCGCGGTGGGTGCGTTGGCAGAAGGTCATCTACTACAACAACACGCGGTCGGCGAACAAGACGCGGGTCTATTGGTCCATTCCTACCACCGATGGGGACCCGGGTGATGCGACCTCGAACTACAACGAGACGAACTTCGGCTTTGACACCGCGGGCATGGGCTGGGTTGTCCGCGAGCAATCTCCTGGCGGAACCATCACCCGGTGGGTTTACACCGCTCAGGGTCTTCGAAAAGAGAAGTGGGTGGGAACTGACGACAGTGGTGCCACCGACAGCAATCCCTACAACAGCACCTCGGGCACCAACAACATGGTTCAGGTTGAGGCCTACGAGTATGACGGCAATGTGGCCGGCAAGAATGGGAACCTGACCAAGCTCACCCAGCTGGTGGATACGAGTTCGACGAACAACCGGGTCACCAACTACGAATATGATTGGAGGAACCGGAGGATCAGCCTATCGGGGGAGTTGAGCCGATTTGAGAGCTACACCTATGACAACCTGGACCGGGTCATCAAGGTGGAGCAGAAGAATGGTTCCGGGGGCACGTTGATCGGGCGTCAGGAGACCAGTTTCGACAACCTTGGACGGGTGTTCCGGACCAAGGTCTATGCCGTGGACCCGTCCACGGGTTCGGTGGGCAACGCCTTGAGCAATGACTTTTGGTACGATGCCCGCGGTCAGACCATGAAGACCAAGTCGGCGGGCAGTTCAAAGCTCACCAAGTCGACCTACAACGGTGTAGGATGGCCTCTCAAGCAGTATCAGACCGTCGACACAACGGATAGCAGCTATACCGATGCGTCTTCCATCACTGCTGACACGGTGTATGAGCAGGTGCAGTTCGGCTACGACAACGCTGGCAACGTGGTGTTAATCACCCGACGCCAGCGCTTCCACAATGCCACGGGTACGGGGGAACTGGACGGGACGTCCACGGAACCGCGCTCCCGGGTGAGCTATGAGGCGTTCTGGCCCGATGCCCTTGGTAGACAAATTGGTCGGTGTGACTACGGCACGAACGGGAGCACGTCGTTGTCTCGTCCCAGCACCGTTCCGTCTCGGGCAGACACCCGTCTGGTCACCACGACGGCCTACAACTCGGCCGGTGAAGCCTATCAGGTGACCGATCCCAAGGGAGTGGTGACCCAGTCCGCATGGGATGCGGCCGCACGGTTGACCTCGACCGTTGAGGATTACGGGACATCGAAGCTGAATCGAGAGACCCAGTATACCTACGACTCCGACAATCATCTGGTGACCCTCACAGCGGTCAATGCCACCACGGGGAACCAGGTGACGACGTTCATCTATGGGACCACGTTGGCGGACTCAGACGTCGCCACCAACGACCTGCTGCGTTGCAAGATCTTCCCCGACTCGAGCGATACCGATCCCACCGGGACCGATCAGGTGAAGTTCGAGTACAACCGCTTGGGACAGATCCGAAAGCAGACCGATCAACTGGGTACCATCCATACGGTCGAATACGACAAGCTGGGCCGGCTGAGCCATGATCGGGTGACGACCTTTGGGACTGGAGTGGACCAGAGCGTCCGACGCATCAGCCGAACCTACGAGGTCCGTGGGCTGCTGGAGAAGCTTACCAGCTACGACAATGCGACGGTGGGCTCGGGCAGCATCGTCAATGAGGTTCAGTACGCCTACAACACCTTCAGCCAACTGGTCACCGAGTACCAATCCCACTCTGGTGCCGTGAACACCAGCACCTCCCCCAAGGTGCAGTACGCCTACAGCGATGGGAGCGCCAACCATGTCCGCCGGACTTCGCTCACCTACCCAACCACGAAAGTGGTGACCTACGACTACGGCGCCAGCAATGGAGGCGATGATCTCTTGAGTCGGGTTGCTGCCCTCAAGGAATCCACCACCACCCTGGTCGAATACAGCTATCTCGGACTCTCCTCATTCGTGCGGGCCAACTACAGCTCGCAGCCAGGAGTTGAGTTGACCTACATCAAGCAGGGATCTGAAGGAACGGGGGATGCCGGTGACCAGTACACCGGATTGGATCGCTTCGGCCGAGTCTGTGACCAGCGTTGGCTGGTCACCAGTTCCGGCACCGCGGTGGACCGCTTTCAGTATGGGTTCGATCGGAACAGCAATCGGGTGTTCCGAGACAACTTGGTGGCCAGTTCGGGACAGGACGAATACTACTCCTATGACAACCTGAACCAGCTGACGGTGCTCAAGCGGGGGGATCTGAATGCCGGACGAACGGACATCTCGGGCACCCCGGTATGGCAGGAGAACTTCACCTTCGATCCTACCGGTAACTGGCATGGCTCCAGCAGTGGCTACGTCACCCGGACCAGCGGCGTCATCGACCTCGACCAGAATCGCAGCAACAACCCGGTCAACGAAATCACCGGCTTCACCACCACCACCGGTACTGGGTGGGCAACCCCGGCGTACAATGCGGCTGGAAACATGACCACGATGCCGCAGCCGGCATCCTTGGCCAATGGGTACACGGCTCAGTACGACGCATGGAACCGGATGGTGGAGCTGAAGAATGGGACCACAACGGTAGCCACCTACCGCTATGACGGAGCCACCCGCCGAGTGACCAAGCTGGTGGGCAGCAACACCACCCACTTCTACTACTCGGACCAGTGGCAAATCCTGGAGGAGCGACTCAACACCGGGAGCAGCGCAGACCGGCAGTTCGTGTGGGGTCAGCGCTACGTCGATGACCTGGTGCTAAGGGACCAGAGCACCACCCGGCATTACGTGCTGAATGACCTGGTCAATGTGACGTCCATCATCAACACCTCAGGCACGGTGCAGGAACGCTACGGCTACAACGCCTTCGGAACGAGCCGGGTGATGAATGCCAGCTTCGTCGTCCAAAGCAGCTCCTCCTACAACTGGGAAACCCGGTTCGCCGCCTACCGCTGGGATAGCGAATCCGGACTCTACCAGGTCCGCTTCCGCTACTACCACCCACTCTTGGGCACGTGGATAAATAGAGATCCCATCGGGGAAAAGGGTGGGCTGAACTTGTATGGCTATATTTACAATAGCCCGATTAAGTTCCTTGACCCATATGGACTCGCACTTTATCAGCCAGACTTTGTAGGACCGTTGCAGCCAGGAGATTGGAGGCAGACGATTTTCAACGGGTTTGAAGATCCGAGGTATCAGCAACACGACCAGCTCATTCACGACTTGGTGAACGATTTTAATCGTAACAAGCAAAAATACTGCGGTTGTACCACAACACAGGTGGGCGGCGTACAAGATTTGAAGTTCGACCAATTAAAGTCTTGGGTCATCCAGGAATCCGGCGGCGGTGGAAGACGCTCGCGAGCGGCCTGGAACACCGATCCTGCTCAGGTCAATGTTCCAGATGATTGGAGCAATTACAAAGGCGACTTGGGACTTACGCAGCCCACGCGCCGGAACGAGGGCACACTTGGTGAAAATCTTAATGCTGCTCTTGGTTGGCTATGCAGAAAAGGATTTGGCAAATCGGGCCAGCCAGCAAGAAATCGGCCCAACGGATTCTTCGATGGTTGGTTTAATGCGTTTCGCCGCTACAATGGTCGAACAGACGTAGCAGATAATGGGCTAGTATACAGCGTCAACTATGGCAACCAAATTATGAATCGTGCTGCTAACCCCAGTGTTCACTACCCAATACAACTGCCATGAGCAAGCACTGGGCAAAATTATTTGAACCGGTTAAGCGGTTATCTCATGTTTTTTTTATATTCCTTGCGGTGGTTCAAAGTGTGGCCGCGCAATGCGGTCCAGTGGAGCGAATCTCGCGGAAAGATATTAAGCCTCTGAAGAACGGAATGCCTGGGGAAGAGGGATTCGATAAGGAAATTGTATTTGCAGCCGGAATTAAGATTGCCGCCACCATTAATGTCACGAATAAAGGTAACGGCAGTTTGCAGATTGCAAATCTTAAACTTAAGATTTTCGACTCTCACGACGACGGCAAATACTACGAGAATGAGATGCTGAAAATCGAATTTGTCGACCTCGATGGTGATGGTAAGCGCGAATTGCTGGTCTCCGGCATAGTCTGCTTTACCGATGAAAAAGGCGACAGCATGTTACGCAGAGAGGCGGTTGTTTTCATCTACGCGCTCCAGCTAAATCATACCTTCAGGCTTATTTACAGCAACACTGATTTGCGACTTGATTTGTCACCGGTCACTTCAAAAAAAAACACCCACCCCTCTCAGCACGGAGATTAGTGGCCATTATGGTGTCACCGGGCGGTTCAAAACCAGCCAGTCTGAGGGGTGGTTTCCATAACAGTTATGGTTGCTGGATCAAGGGGTTTGGCAGCCGGATAAATGAGCTGGGGACGGCTGCGAGTCCCAGCTCGCGGCCCCGGCGGTCGACGGTTTCTTCGACCTGGCGCTGCTCTCCTCGGGCAGGGATGGCGACAGCGAGTCCTTGATCCGGTGCTTGGGTAACGCCTTCAGTCCAATGTCGTCGATGATGACGAGGTCAGGCTTGAGATGGCGGCGCAAAGCGTGCCAGCTGTGCGAACTCCTCGAGCTTGGGGTTGGGCCGGGGGGCGTAAAGTTCAGGATCTATTACCCCCGCCTTGAGGTTGTCGATCACGAAAGTGGCAGGGACCCTCCGGAAGACCGGAAGGCGTTACCCAAGCACCGGATGAAGTGCTCGGTGGACTGCCGTAAAGTGGCCTCGGGTGACGGTTACACACAATCGGTTGTGTGATGAGTTGGAATGTCTGGTGCGGTGTAAAACCTGCCTCGAAGGAAGCGGATTGGGAGAATTAGTATCCGCAGACTAAGTCAGTTTTAAAATCAGGAATACCTGGCCCATCCGGCCATAAATATTGTTAATTTGTCCCTTATGTCCCTGTGCCGATAGCCTTTGCCTTTCCGTAGATTGCATCTTGCACAGGCGACTCGAAAGTTATTGGATAGTTCGGCGCCAGCTAGCCCACCAATGTTGGGTTTTACGTGGTCAACATGCCAACCAGAGACGCCTCGTTCCTCAAGACGCCAACGCTTGCGCGTGCATAGGTGGCACCACCCATTGGTTTTATGCCAAATATCATCGACTTCTTTTGCGGAAAAATAGGATTTCCGCTTGGCCAACAAGATCGGGCCATCATTATCTTCGGATCTGGGTGCTTTGACTCGGACCAAAAATGGCAGGTTTTCAACGTCATTTTCCTCTGGGTATCGCAAAACATTTCGGTCATAAGCGGCCATCCAGCCATATTCTGATTGGAAGATATCAAGGTCGTGAGCTGACCAACAAGCATCGCATCTGGATGGGCCAAATGAACCAAACGGCTTTGCGATCAAGAATGTAACCCGCCATTGGCCACAGGCGTTACAAGGCAAGTTTAGAATTCTCGTAGAATGCGGTATTCGGAGGGGTTTCAATGGTATTTTAAAGAATCTTTATTCAACACAATACGTATCTTCTTGGGACCCGGTAGAATTAGTACGAGACTTTGAACGTAGGCGAGTCTTCAGGGCGACTCTGCCTTTTGTCATAAAGGCGGGTAGTCGAGATGTCGGAATGCCCAAGCCACTCCTGCACCTTCGCGATGTCGGCTCCGTTTTCGAGCGCGTTCGTTGCTGCGGTTGCTCTGAGCGAGTGCGGCCCGAACGCCTCGATGCTGATGCCGATGGCCTTCGCGTAGTGCATCACAACGTTACGGTAGACAGAGTCGCTGGTGAGCGCCTTCTCCACCTTTCCATCGGGCCTGCGCATAGGACGGAAGAGGGCTCCTTTGGCATCGGTCCCATGCCCGGAGGCATCGAGGTAATCTTGGACTAAAGAGAGGGCTTTGGGGTGTACAGGAGGGTAGCGAAGCTTACCTCGTTTGCCGTGGACGGTGAGCGTCATGATACCGCGCCGCTGGGCAAAGTGTTCGACCTTCAGTGCACACAATTCTGCCCGTCGGAGTCCGTGATAGAGGAGGACTGCGAGAATTGCCCGGTCTCGCATGCCTTTGAGGGTAGTGGGGTCCGGAGCGTTAAGGAGCTGGCGGGCCTGCTCGTCGGAAATCGCAGGCGTTTTCCCTTCATTCGCCCCCTCGGTAGGTCTTTCGACACCATGCACCGGGTTGATAACGATGGCGTTCTCTTTGCAGAGGTAATCGAAGAGGTCAGAGAGCGCGGAGAGCTTTCGGCGAATCGTCGCAGGAGCCATGGCTTTGTCTTCCAACGACTTGCGCCAGGCTATGACGTGCGCTCGCGCGACGATCCGAAAGTCGGTGAAGTGCTCGATGCCAACGAACTTCATGAACTGCCCAACATCGTTCCGGTAGGCTCGGCGGGTGTTGGGATTGGTGATGTTGGCAAACCATTCAGCCTCGGGGGGAATGTCGGCGAGGCGCTGAAACTCGGCTTGGGTGATGAGACGCTGTTCTGGCGACTGGAGAGGGACGGGTAGGGCGGAGTCCGCGGGGGATTCTCCGGTGAGTTCCGGAGGGGGGGGTAGAGCGACCCCTTGAGGTTTATTTCGTCGGACGATGATAGGACCATCTTTGGACATGGGGGCGGACATGAAGGATTTCCGTCATTTACTGTGCGGGAATCTGACTGGTCAGGTGGGACAAATACGGTCCTACGGGGTCCCCTTCTCTGGCCTTCCTAGTCTGATAATCCATTTTATCGGACTGTATGGCAAGGGCTATTTCCGGCTTTTGCATGCGTCCTCCCGTCGCCGTGCCGGCCGACGCAAAAGGATGCAAAAGGCCCGTTGCCTGCGACCCGACGCCGATGCACTCTAGGAAACATCGGTATGACTACGGCCACCGTCCAAAAACGACTGAGACCACAGGCCCAGGAAAAGGATCTCCAGAGTTTCCAGGCTGCTGCGCGCCGCATTCTGAGCAACAAGAAGAGCATGCTGCGGCTGTTGCAGGCTACCGGTCTTCACGATGCCCGCGGCCAGTTGAAACCCGAGTTCCGATGACGGTCTCGCGGAACTTGGTGCTTGGGTACCACGGCTGCGATCGGTCGGTTGCTGAGGGCCTCGTGGACGGGTCCAAACGACCGGACCCCGGCTTGAAACAGCATCACTGGCTTGGTCCAGGTGTCTACTTTTGGGAGGAAAGTCCTTCCAGAGCGCTGCGTTGGGCCGAAGACAGCAAAAAAGCGGGTCGGCTCAGCCAGCCGGCCGTCGTCGGGGCAGTCATCAACATGGGGAACTGCCTCAACCTCATCGAAGCTGCCCACGTCCAGCTCGTGACTGCGGCCTACGATGTTTACAGGCAGGTCTGCGAAGACACCTCGGTTACGATGGCGGAAAACAAAGGCTCCCTGTTGGAGCGGCGGTACCTCGACCACGCCGTCTTCAAAACGCTCCACGAAATTCGAGAGGAACAGAAGCAGCCTGCCTTCGATACAATCCGAGCCTTCTTCATTGAGGGGACAGCCGTTTACCCAACCGCCGGCATTCGTTCTCTGGATCACATCCAGATCTGCGTAACCAACCCCGAGAGTATCCTCGGGTTTTTCCACGTGCATGACCCGAATGCCTCGGCGTTCCGCTGAACCTGTGTTTCACGGCAGGTGTGAAAAGCAATTAGGCACGAAAACAGCCTACGTGCTTCCACCAGGCTGACCAGAGTGCGTGGCTACGATTTCGGTCCGATTTGACCCAGGGCTCGAGCTTCGGCCATCCTTGGCGGCATGGGTCCCATCGCCATCACGGTTCACAAGTCGGTGCCGGTGACTGTCCCGGCAGAATTGCTCAGCCAGCTCAAGGTAAAGCCCGGCGACCGACTGGAGTGGAGGGTTGATGGGAGCGAGTTGGTTCTCCGCCGGGTTCGTTCCTTGGATTCCTTGCGTGGGTGCCTCGCGTCGACGGTGCCATTCCCCGGTCTGGAGGCCGAAAAAGCCGCCGCACGCAGTGTCGGCTACTCAAAGGTCTTGAGGTTTTGTGCCAATGTCCAAGGTCGGCAACTTTCCTGAAATAGATTGGACGGACCCGGGAAATAGATGCGGAAGTGTGGGGTGATGAAAGTCATCGACCACTACTCTCCGCGGGGCTGCGCCAACGGCATGTGCCCCGGAATCATCGTCACCAACCGCAACACCGTGCTCGTCCAGGGCCATGTGTTGCCCGCGGTGGACAAGGCCCAACTGACCGTCCCCGGGCACGAGGAAGTCGTCGAGATTCCCCGCGAAGTCTTCGACGACCTGTTGAGCCAGTTCCTCCGGCGCTAAAAAGCGCCTCGGACCCTCAAGGTCCCCTACCCTTCCTGCCGAAGGGTTCTTCAAACGCCGACTGGGCCAGTCCCCGTCGGCGTATTTCTGTGTTTAAGGAAACACGATTGTGGATGCGCTTTGGCCCTCCCCCCTTTCCCTCACCGACATCGTGGCCGTTTTCGGCTTCCTCGTCGCCCTGGTCGGGTTGGGAATGAACACGTTTCAGGTGCGGATGCTGGTGCGCCAGTTACGCCTCGATGCGAGCATTCGCCTGACTGATTCCAACCGGCGAGTCGTGTCGGTCGCCATCGAGCGTCCGGAATTGTGGGAGGCCATACAGATTGCTGAACCACGTTCCAGCCATGATGGATTCCGGAGAGACCGACTTATCCAGCTCTGGTTGAACCACACCTTGATGGTCTGGAAGTGTCATCAGAACGGAATGCTCGAAGCAGATGATTGGGAGGCGTGCTGCCGGGACACCCGGGCGTTCATGGAACTGCCTGCGGTACGGGAAGAATGGCTCCGTGTTCGGGACTTTTACCCGCGTGAGTTTCAGCGGGTAGTTGCAAGGGTGAGCCACGGTGCAGTCACCGCCGCAGTGGGCCCTTGATGCCTCTGGCCATCGGGGACTGGGGTAGAGCCGGAACGGGCCGAAGCGAAGCGGCCATCGGTCGCGGCCCGTGTCCGTGCGAGTGGGGCCTGGTCACCGGTGGTTTATGGGCCAATGGCATTTCTACCCGTCAAAGCCCAACCACTTCTCTAGTCAGGCTTGTTGACAGTCGGAACCGTTTCGGTCACATCGAAAAAGTCCCCCGAAGCATCGTCTGCTTGTTCCAAGCAGAATCAGACCATTCTTACTCATCACCCGACATGACAGAATTGAAAACGATTGGCCGACGGCCTGCTGCCAAAAAAACACACGCATCTGCGACCTCATTGGACCGACTCATCTGGACCTTCAGGTTCGCGCTCCTTCTGGCCATCTTCTGCACCGCTCCAAAGGCAGGTGCGCAGGTGAAAACAACGTCATCGAACACTGGAGTAGTCGACCAAGGGTCCAAGGATGTTCTGCCCCCAAAACCGGCTAACCTGACTCAGGTTCCGGTCGCCAAGATTGAGTCGGACGATGGAAGCCCATATTCGCGTCAGATGGTCAGCTATCTTGTTTCGCTGTTCAACCGGGCGGGACGGCCTCGGATTACCGAAGGTGAAAACTTTGACTACGTCATCCGCGCCTCGGTGGTGAATCCTCCAGAACTCGAAGAGTACAGCAGTGGCCATATTGCTAATGGCAAGCTCCTCAAGGAAATTGGCGGCAAATTCCTGAATCCGAGACTGTTTAGCGGTGGTGTCGAGAACATCGACTTCAACAACACCAATCTGATGACCGTGACGCACTGTGGTGTAGAGCTGCGTCTTCTGAACAAGGACAAGGAGATCATTGTCCTGCGTACCGCGCAGGTGGGCAGCACCAACAGTCTGCGCGCCCTCAGCCTTGAACTGAACGGCATCTCATCTGGCGACCCCTCAGGCGATGTGGACACCTTCAAACGAAAGGTCAGCAAGGGGACTGTCCTGCAAGCACTGGTCAACCTCGCGGCCTACAGCGCTGCTACCAATTTTCTCCCGGCGGCTGACGTGCACTTTGTCCAAGCCAAGCCCACACAGCCCACAAAAGCCCTCCCTGTTTCATCCACCAACGTCGCCCCCCCCGTGGCAACACCACCGGCTGCCACGGGTGGCCCTGCGACCGTTGCCCGCGCACCGTTCTGCTCGCACTGCGGCACAAAGATGGCCGCGGATATCCGATTCTGCTCAGGCTGCGGAGCCAAGGTTACCCCCTAGCCATTATTTGGGTGGTCGGCGCGTAATCGGTTCTCAATTCAGTAGTCCTCGGGCAGCAACACCGTGGTCGAACTCCGGTCAGCCTCGGTGATAATCCAGAACTTGGTTCCCTGCGTATCGGTGTAGGCAGACAGAATCCGGAATCCTTCCCTGGCGGAGAGGTCGTTCTCCTGTCGGTCTTCTGGCGACAGGTCTCCCCAGTCACCGGTGGCATGACGGCGGAGAGCTTCTTGAACGCTGTCTGGGTCCAGCGTGGCTATCGCATTGGCCGTGATGACGGTGCGTCCGAGGGAAATCTGAGTTTTGGTTGCTTCGGGCTTCATAGGTCCTCCTGGAATGCAAAAGCCGCCCGGGCGATGGGCGGCTGTCGTGCTACTCGCTGACGGGTTCTTGTCTTCCGTTGGCGTGAATCCATCGGTGGACCAGGTCGGCGACCTTCTCCACGAGGGGCAAGTCATCCCGACCAAAGCTGTCGGTGGTTTTCCAAGAATCGTCGGTGTCCTTGTAGAGGCGGCCAAATGTAACCGAATGCCAGGTACCGGCGGCAGAGCTGTTCATCCAGACCGCAGCTTTGACCGAGCCGAGGCGGATTTCGTGGATGGGTTTGTTGTTCATGACGGGTTCTCCTTTGCAGCGAGAGGGTCCATTCCCTCTCTTCCAAGATGCGGTGAGAGGGAATGGAGACTCACCAAAAACGAGGGCCGGAGGCGAAATCAATGCCCAAAACCAGGTTTTGATTCCCTTCACCCTGCTTCAGCTCATCACCAGTTTTGCATTTTCCCGGGTACTGTTATCTCAACGTCATACAGTACGACCCAGATTCGCCGTCTTTCCTGTGGTTTTAGCTCCCAAAATTGAATTTAGACCTCGTTCGCCAGTTCCAACAGCCAGGACTCTCGATCGCATACTTCGCACGTAAGGTCACTCGCTTTGTTCCCGTCCGGCTTCGCCATGCACCCAAGCCTCCAACGCATGGGCCTTCGGCCGAGTTCGTCTCGTCCTCGGGCTGGATCCGGCGAAGCAGCTGGAGGAAGTGCTGAGGCAGGTCCCGACCGCGATCGTAGCGAACCTTCATGAGTTGCTGCCCAGGAGCTGGAAGCCTGCAACCGCCTCAGTTCGTCCGGCACGGGCCCACAATTTCAAACCCTAAGTCCAGCCACGGTAAATGGGTGGTAGAACCATGTCCTTCACCGAATGCTTACCTTCGTTCCACCGTCGCTTCGAAGGAGGCCCATAGTGGGCCTGCTTCTCCGTGGTGATGGTAGCAATGGCAAGCGCTTGACAGAACCCGAGCAAGATTGCAATGCCACAATGCCCAAGCGCAACAAACTACCACTCGCGATCACTGCTTGGTACGCGAATGAACACCGCATATTCGAAATGTGCGAACCGGGCTCGCTTTCGGCACTGCCGACATTTCCAGGAGCACGCAACGCGGTCCTCGGTCGACTAGCGCTTGACCTACTACGGATAGCGCGAGCCCCGTCACTCGAGCGGCTGCTCCTGGAGCACAAGGTCAAAACGGGAATGCAGTTCACTTTCGAATACCGCTTCAACAGCGCTGGTTTGGCGGGACTATCGACCGATGGTCCGCCGCGGGACGCTACACTAACCGCATCTCTGAACGAGTTCGGAGATTCAAGGCAGGTAGTGATCAAGTTCAATTCGGCAGGAATCCTCACAACGTCGGGATTTGGGCATCTCTCGGGAAGGCCCTCCGTCTTCGTGTTTGCCTACATACGCGATATCACTCCGGATGCCATCATCGCTTCACCATTCGTAATCGGAGACTTGATGACGGCTCCCGGCAGTTTCGGTTCGATCAGATGGCGGGATGATTGCAAAGTTTGTCCGGAGTCCATCGGAATTTTCTCAAAGGTGGACTTCGCACGAAGGCTACCGAAAGACGCTCTCGAACAGGTCAAGGCATTCCCAGAGGAGCGTTTCAAACAACTGGTGTGTTCAGAGGTTGGCATCCCAATTCCGAAAGACTGGGGTGGCGAAACCTGTGACATCTCCACGCCAAACCTGAAAGTCGGGGGCCAGCGAACCGATGCGTCATGGCTTCTCAAAGGGCCAGCGAAGTTTCGACCGCTTACACCTCGGGACTGCGGCAAAAACGGCGACCAGATTCCAAGACTTTTTGATAACCCCTCGGGGTTGTTCATTCTCCAACACTGCCACAAGGTTGAACCATCCGTGACAAAGATGATGTACGCATTTATACGAGAGCCTTCCCGAATAGGTGCGAGATTCTGCATCATCGACGGATATGACACCTGGAGAATCTTCAAACACTTCGGGGTCATCCGATGAAGGAAGACGTCAGCTCTCGGGCACCTCGATAATCCAACCCACGAACTCGCCGACCTGAAAAAGGTCCGCACCGATTTGGGCAGCATTCGCGGGTCGAGCGAAGACTGGTACCCGGCGAGGGACAGTTTCTGATGGTGGCCTTCGGTTTCGCACCCCCGGCATACCTTCTGCAAGAGTATTAGGCGACTGAATGCCGAGCCAACGCAGCCCGACGGTATTTGGACCTTGTCCAGAATTACCAGCGCCCCGCCCGGCCTGGTCAGCGACTGCAACCGGCGCAGGAACGGGTCGCCCTCGGTGACCGGCAGGAACATGAAGACCAAGAAGCACACTGCAAGGTCGAAAGGCGCATACCCAAAGTGAACCGCGTCGGCAACCACGAGCGGCGGCGGACCGGATCTCCGCACGTTCGTAGATGGCGGTGAACCGCGCACGGCGCTGGTTCAACATAGGTGTACGCTGAACCCCATGGTGCAACTGGGTAGTTCCCCCTAAGCCGTCTGCTGTTGATGGGAGTGGATTGTTGGGAGATTTCTGAACTTTCT
>Ga0209617_10000229_pt1 | contig 23606 bp, 17 predicted proteins | sample LakEriepJuly2011_2_FD_187459 | JGI IMG/M metagenome (GOLD analysis project Ga0209617, IMG submission 187459) | Freshwater microbial communities from dead zone in Lake Erie, Canada - CCB epilimnion July 2011 (SPAdes) (version 2) | ecosystem: Environmental > Aquatic > Freshwater > Lentic >...
AGAAGCTCGCAGCAACGATGGTTCTATGCGCGTGACTATCCTCGAGCAGGATTTTCAAACTACAGGCAACTTGCCAGGTGCTTTGCCAACAGGTTGGACAACAAACGATGTTACTTTGGCTGACGGTACAAGCGGCCCATCATTTTATGTTCACAATGCTACAACAGCCAACGCAGGAAGCTACTGGCCTGTAGCTGAAGTGGGTGTAAACAACCGCTTTGCTGGTGCAAACGATGATGCACCCCCATGCGACTGTTTGATGGACGAGGTGTATGTTGAAACGCCTTCAATGGACTTTTCGGCAGCCCTCAATCCGGCCGTGACATTTGATATTTACCATGATGGTAACTTCGGTGGCGGTGATGGTTGGTTGCAAGCCTCTACTGACGGTGGTTCTACTTGGACACAAGTAAACTATGTTGGCGACGTGGATGGTCTTTTCCCACTTCAGGAAGGATTCTGGCAGACGCTGGTAATTACGTTGTTCGAATTTGGTGGCCAGGCGGATGTACGTCTGCGCTTCAATTGGTCTGATGCAGGAAGCTGGGCTTCAGGTTTCGGCGTTGACAACGTTGTTGTTGGTGACCTCGAAGAATTCAGTCTGACACTTGACCGTACGATCCAGGGTGACTGGAACACACCATTCTTCGGTGATGGTTACTGGGATTACACCCAGATTCCTTTGGCTCAAGCTGACTCAGTTAAAGTTACCGGTATTTTGTCAAACACAGGTTTGGGTACTTTGACTAACGCTCGCCTTCAGGTTGAAATCTTCCAAGGTGCTACTTCAGTTGCAACTTCTGAGACGGCATCTACGCCTGAATTGCTTTCTTTGACCAAGGACACTGTTTCTGTTGTAACAAGTTACATCCCGGGAGCTATCGGTTCTTACTCTATCACAGGTACAGCCGTGGCTGATGAAGTTGATGCCGATGCAACGGACAACTCAAGTACTGTAAGCTTTGAAGTTAGCGAGTGCACGTATGCCCGCGATATCAACGCAGCGCAGGCTTTCTTCCAATTGGAAGCAGGTGACTTCGCCGGTAACCTTTTCGACATCTACAACGATGATGAATACTATGGTATCCAGGTTGCTCTCGGTGGCGGTAGCACAGTGGGCGGAACGGTAACAGCTGTTATCTACGAATTGACCGGTTTTGATGCTACTACAGGCGACCCAATCTTCGAATTCGTTGATGGCTCACAATCTGAGGAAGCTCCGGTGTTGGATGAGGACTTGAACACAGCAGGTGGACAGGATTTCATTTGCTTGCCATTCGAGAACCCTGTAACATTGACCGCAGGTGGTGTATACCTCGCTGCTGTTGCTGGTACTGATGTATTGCGTTTGCCTGTTTCCGGTAGCAACTCTGTACCCGGTTCATGGGTTTACACCGATGCTGATGGAACTTATGGCTGGACACAAGGTATCTTCATGATTCGTATGATTGGTAACTGCGTTACTTGCTTAGCTCCTGAAACAAATGTTGAAGAGCAAACTGCAAACACGTTCGGTGTTCGCGCTATGCCTAACCCTGCTTCAGCTGCTACATTGGTTACCTTCAACCTCGAAGGTTCATCTGCAGTAGAATTGACTGTTCGTGATATCACCGGTAAATTGGTTGAAAGCTTCAACCTCGGTAACCGCGCTGCAGGTAACAATAGCTTCGAACTTAATGTTGCTAACTACGAAGCAGGTGTATACACTTACACGCTTTCTGCAAACGGTATCAACGTAACCAACCGTTTGGTGGTTCGTTAATCCCTACAAGCGATAACGATTTGAAAGGGCTGCCGATTACGGCGGCCCTTTTCTTTTTTTCGGACGGTGTGGGTTTGCTTTCCGCATTATTTTAGCCATCGCTTAATTATTAATTCCCTCATGAAAAAAATCTTTACACTATGCTCCATCCTCGGAGTTAGTTTGTTGGCCTCTGCGCAACAGAAGTTCGACAAACAGCAGCAGGTGAATCCACTTATTCACCCACGCCAGGCAACTGCTGATGAAATCGCACGCTCACGCTTTGAAGGCGAAGAGATGTTGCACACTAATCAAGTGAGTGCAGGCCGTGATGTGTTTACCGAAGACTTTAGCAATGGTTTTGCAGGCCAGGGCAGCAACGGTGCCTGGACATTCGAAGACACCGGTGGCAACTCTATCTGGATGATGGCCGATGCCAATAGTCCGGCAGGTGCCTATTCTGATCCCGGGCAAGCGCTTCAATCAGCTACTGCCTCGAATGGCTGGGTGATTTTCGATGCTGACTTGTTTCAGGGAGGCGAAATCACAGCGACCAACCCGGCTGAAGATGTAAGCGGCTATCTGATCTCGCCGGCCATTAACTTCACCGCGTGCCCAAGTGTAATTCTCGAGTTTCAACAGACATTCCGCTATTGCTGCGCCGATGAGACACCATTTATTGTCGAAGTCAGTAACGACGGAGGTACTACCTGGATTACCTATGATGCTGCACCGGGCTTCACCGGAGGAGCGAATGATGCGGCTCCAAATCCGTTTGTCACAGCAGTCGATATTTCTGCTGCGGCTGCCGGTCAACCTTTGGTAATCATCCGATTCGGATGGCAGCCTGATGGTAATTCTACGCACTCCCATTATTTCTGGGGTATTGATGACATTCGCGTTTATGAAAATCCCGTTCAGAATGACGTGCGCGTAACCGCTATTACCAATGGCGATATTTTCGCTGACTACGAATACCGCTGCATCGCGCTTGAGCAAGCTATTGCTCCTGCTGACGGAGGATTAATCGTTGGCGCCATGTTCGAGAACTTAGGTACCATTACCCAATCAGCAGTCGTAACGGCGGAAGTATTGGACGCAACATTGAACGTGTTGGCTGCGGTAGATTCCACCGTTACTATCTTCTCAAACGCTGAAAGTCCAACTCCCGGTGATCCAATCGACACGTTGTTCTTGGCAACAGGATGGGCACCAACCACGGTAGGCGACTACTACGTGCGTACGTCAATCACGTATGTGAATACGGACGAAACACCCGACAACAACAGCCTTCAAAAGAAATTCCTGGTGGTTGATGGTGAATATGGTCACGACGATCCGACAATCATCAACAGCGAAATGCGTCCGTTTATCGGAACAGGTACCACGGATGATCCATACAATCCAACCGGATACGGAAACTATATGACGTGCTTCAATGAAGGGTCTGAAGCCTTTGGATTGAGCATTCGCTTTGATAACTCAACAGATGATTTTTGCCCATTCAATATTTTACTATTGGCTCGTGGTGAAGATTACAACCTTACGGATGCCGAATTTGCTGCCTTCGGTGAATACGAAGTCCAGCCGTCTTATGTCCCAACAGGTGCTGTGCAACAGTTCCCTGTTTATCTGCCCTTCGATGATGAAGTGGCTCTCGTGCCGGGAACCACTTATTTCGCCGCTGTCCAAACGGAATTTGCAACAGAACAAGAACTGGCTGTTAAGTCCATTGACGAACAAGATACGGATTTCAGCACAGGCTACTATGCTGAGACGACAACAGATGATGAATTCCTGTGGTTCTTTGGCGTCGGCTTTTTGACGGATGCTACACCGGCAATTCGCTTGATGCTTTACTACGCAATGAACACTGAAGAAGAGGCTCAATTTGTTCAGGATTTTGGCATCAGTCCTAATCCGGCGTCAACGGATGCGCGCATCGACTTCAACCTGCAGGCTGCAGGATATGTTGCCTATGAAGTGCGCGATATTCAAGGAAAGCTCGTGACATTCGACAACCTCGGATTGCACGGTCAGGGCGCAAACATGTTCAACTTGAACGTGAGCGATTATCCACAAGGCAACTACATCCTCAACCTCGTGATTGATGGCGAGAAGATGTTTAGACGCCAGTTCAATGTGACACGATAATTACAACGAAATAGAACATAAAGGGTCGTCCGATGGGCGGCCCTTTTTTGTGATTACAGATGACGGATGGCAGATGACGGATGGTGGCGACTGTCACGATATTCTCTGTTGCGAGGAGCGCCATTTATTCGCGCAGACTAAGTGTCGTTTTGTGATTACAGATGACGGATGGCAGATGACGGATTAGGGAGCGGGCTGCTCTTGGCGCAGGCAAAGTGTCGTTGGTGTTGCAATTAGCCCGGGCTATGGCACACCATACCTTCACCAAGAGCAGCCCACTCCCTAATCCCTAATCCCTAATCCGTCATCTGTCATCTGTCATCCGTCATCTGTCATCCGTCATCCGCAATCTGTCCTCCCAACGACGCGCTTAATTGCTCCTAACGCGATACTTTTGCAAACGAGATTGTAACCCGTGCAGATTCATCACGACATTCATAGCATTGGTCCATTGCGAAAAGCAGTGGTCACCATCGGCACGTTTGATGGCGTTCATCAGGGTCACGCTGCCTTGCTCAAACGCATAACGGAACTCGCGCGTGAAGTGGATGGTGAAAGCGTGCTCCTGACGTTTTATCCGCATCCACGGATGGTCCTGTATCCTGAAGATCATAATATTTCTCTCATTACTTCTCCGCAGGAGAAAACACATCTGCTGGAAGCGTGCGGATTGAATCATCTGGTGGTCTATCCATTCTCTGCTTCGTTTTCACGCCTTTCTGCTTTCGAATATGTGCGCGATCTGCTGGTGAAAGGCTTGAATGCACATACGGTAGTCGTTGGATATGATCACCGATTCGGTCGCAACCGTGAAGGCGATTTCAACACCTTACTGGAACTCTCCGAAGTGTTTGGTTTTCGGGTGGAGGAAATCAGTGCGAAGGATGTCGACGCTATACTGGTAAGTTCAACCAAAGTGCGCAATGCCCTGCTGGATGGCCGCATTGAAGAAGCTAACGCACTGCTTGGAAGACCCTACACCCTCGAGGGGCATGTGGAACGAAGCCGACAGTTGGGAAGGACCATTGGCTTTCCAACAGCCAACCTGAAGCTTGAATTTGAGTATAAGCTTATTCCGCGAAACGGCGTCTATGCATCGGTCGCTCACACGCCCTTTGGAATTTTTAACGCCATAACCAATATCGGAATACGCCCAACCGTTAGCGACTCGGCACAACGTAACATCGAAACGCATATCTTCGATTTTCAACATGAATTGTATGACCATCCGCTAACCGTTGAACTCCACCATTACATTCGGGAAGAGCAGAAATTTTCTTCGCTGGATGAACTGAAAGAGGCGATCGCGGCGGATTGTAAGAAAGCACGCACATGGCATTCGGAAAAGACCTTCTAGCACTTGTCGCATTCACTTTGATGGCACCGATGATATTCGTGGCACAAAGCGTTGCGTTTGAGTCGTTGGATACGGTTTCCGTTTATCGATCGATTGAGACCGCATTAGCGGACGCCGAAAATGTGATTCGTCTGGATCTTTCCAAACAAAAACTGGGCGAGTTTCCCGAGGCTATTTTCATCTTTAAAAACTTGCAGGAGTTGAAGTTGAATAAATGCAGGATAGCAGTGCTTCCCGACAGCTTCGACCAATTGCCGGCCCTTCAGAAGATTGAGATTCAACACAACGAGCTCGAAGTAATACCTCCTTCAATATTCAAGTTGAAGGATTTGCGCGTGCTGGATTTGGCCGATAACATCATCGACAGCATCCCCGATGAAATCGACCGACTCACTTCGCTGACTACCCTTGCGCTGTGGGATAATCCGATTGCTTATTATCCCGAGCGGCTGACGGAAATGCAGCAGCTGCGCGTAATCGATTTACTCAACAATGCCATGAGCCGCGAAACCCAAGAGCGCCTCAAGTCGGATCTGCCGCAATGCAGAATCATCATGTCGCCGCCTTGCGCCTGCATGGATGGCGATGAGTAAGAGCAGCGCCCTAGTTCGGCACGTCTTTCCTTGACCTATCACTGCCGTAAGGACGCACTGCAGTGCGTCCATGCTAAGCGATCGCTGTGCCCATCATGCCTTGGCCACTCTCTGTCGCATGGACGCACGGCAGTGCGTCCTGACCGCCGCTGTGCCCATCATGCCTTGGCCTCTCCCTGCCGTAAGGACGCAATGCAGTGCGTCCAAACTCTTGTGAAATCTGAAAGCCTTTCTTGCAAACCTAAAATCCGTCTTAATTTAGTCGCATGAAACTAGTTTCCTTTCTCAATTCTTACAACCCACGCGTGCTTCACAATCCATACGTGATTGCTGAAGCAGGAGTTAACCATGAAGGCTCGATGGAGCTTGCCAAACGCCTCATCGATGAGGCTGCTGAAGGTGGTGCTCAAGCCATCAAGTTCCAAACCTACAAGGCTGAAACCATCGCCAGTAAAGACTCACCATACTATTGGGACATTACCAAAGAACCGACGCGTTCGCAGTTCGAACTCTTCAAGAAATACGATAAGTTCTGGAAGAAGGAATACGAAGAACTCGCGCGCTATTGCGAAACCGCAGGCATTGAGTTCATGAGTACGCCGTTCGATGTGGAGAGCGCAACCTTCCTCAACGACCTGATGCCTGTGTTCAAAATCAGCAGCAGTGATTTGACGAATTTGCCCTTCATCGAGTATCAATGCTCATTTGGAAAACCCATCATTCTCTCTACCGGTGCGGCCTTCAAATGGGAGGTTATGCAAGCGGTTGAAACCATCGAGAAGCATGGCAATAAACTCTGCCTGATGCACTGTGTACTCAACTATCCAACGATGGACGAAAACGCAAACTTGGGGATGATTAAGGACATGATTCGCTTGTTCCCCGACGCAGTTCCGGGATATAGCGATCATACCTTACCTAAGGACATGCACACATTGGAAGTAGCAACTTTGCTCGGCGCGGCCGTATTGGAGAAGCACTTCACGCATGATAAGTCGCTTCCCGGAAACGACCATTACCACGCTATGGATAAGGAAGACCTGAAGCACTTCCACAACCGCATGAACCGTACCTTCGAATTGCTTGGCACCTTCGAAATGAAGGCCCTTGAAAGTGAGGCACCGGCGCGCGCCAATGCTCGCAGAAGCCTGGTTGCTGCCACAAATATCCCCGCAGGAAAATCAATCGAGATGAGCGATCTCACCTGGAAGCGCCCGGCCAGCGGGATTTCTCCAAAGGATATTCATGCCGTTATCGGCAAGAAAGCGTCGCGCGATATTGGCGAAGACGAAGTGATGAAATGGTTTTTACTCAACGACTAATCCATGCGCTACCAACAACTTTCAGCAGACTTTTATACCGGCGCGCGCAAGCGATTTGCAAGCCAAATGCAGAAGGGCGGTGTCGCTGTGTTCTGTAGTAACGATACCTATCCCACCAGCGCCGACGGACACTTTGCGTTCAAGCAGGCGACTGATATTTTTTATCTCAGTGGCGTGGATCAGGAGGAAAGTGTCTTGATGATGTTCCCCGACTCGTTTCATCCACATCACCGTGAAGTGCTATTCTTGAAAGAGACCAATGAAACCATTGCCATTTGGGAAGGAGCAAAGCTCACCAAAGATCAGGCACGCACGCAAACAGGCGTGAAGACGGTCTATTGGCTTAGTGAGTTAGAGCGCGTATTCAAAAGCATTCTCGCTGAGGCAAGCTGCATTTACCTCAACAACAATGAGCATACCCGCGCATCAGTTGAAGTGGAGACACGCGAGGCGCGCTTCTCCAAATGGGTGCGCGAGCATTACCCGCACTACCGAATCGAGCGCAGCGCGCCTATTATGCATCGCTTGCGTGCTGTCAAAGAGCAGGAGGAAGTGAATCAGTTACAACGCGCGATCGACATTACACGCGGAGGATATGAGCGCGTCATGAAAATGGTGAAGCCCGGTGTAATGGAATACGAACTCGAAGCGGAGTACATGCACGAGTTTTTGAGCAAGGGTTCTCGAGGATTTGCTTACACCCCCATTATTGCCAGCGGTTTCAGCGCGTGCGTGCTGCATTACATCGATAACGATAAGCCCTGTAAAGACGGCGATTTGCTGCTGATGGATGTGGGTGCTGAATACGGTAATTACAATGCCGACATGACGCGCTGCATTCCCGTGAACGGCAAGTTTTCACCCCGCCAGAAGGCAGTATACAACGCCGTGTTGAGCGTGATGAAAGGCGCGAAGGCGCTACTCAAGCCTGGCGTTCTCATGCACGAATACCATAAGCAAGTTGGAGAGTTGATGACGAAGGAATTGGTCGACTTGCAGCTAATCACCATGGACGATGTGAAGAATCAAAATCCGGAATGGCCTGCATATAAGAAATACTTCATGCACGGTACATCACACTTCTTGGGACTGGACGTACACGATGTAGGCGACTGGACACAACCTGTTGCGGAAGGCAACGTGTTTACGGTTGAACCCGGTATTTACATTCGAGAGGAAAGCCTAGGCATTCGTATTGAAAACAACATCGTGATTACCAAGGATGGTAACGTTGACATGTTCGAGCGCTTCGCGATTGAAGTCGATGAAATTGAAGCAATGATGAACTAACAGCGCGTGCGCTATTTTTTCTCTACCGCTTTACCGTTGTCATACTCAATGCGTATGAGCTCCTTACCAGTTCTGTCGTCGTAGCTGATATATACCCCGTCAAGCTTGTTGTTCTTGTAATTGGACTCCTCGATTACACGGCCGCGCTCGTTATAGATGATGCTCTTACCGTTGAGTTTTCCTTCTTTGAACGAGCAGTCACGCATGGGCGCGCCATGTGGATGGAAGTACGACCATTTTCCGTCCGGCTTGCCGTTCTTGTAGCTGCCCTTGCTGTCGATTCGTCCGTTGTTGTAAGATTCGTAGGGCCCGTTCAATGAACCGTCTGCGCCGTAGGTTTCCATTTTTTCGATGCCGCCTTTGTCGTTCCAATAGGTCCATTTTCCTTGCTTTACATCGCCCGATTTAATCTTCGCTACAGTGTCGGTTTTGATTTTATACAAGTCGCTCATCGTTTGCGCAAATTGATCCTTGCTCTTCACGATGCTCCATTCACCCTCATAGCTTTTCACACCGTTGGAGTGATTGCCCGTCCACTTGCCATGCATCTGACCGTGCTCGTAATTGCCGATGTCTTGGATGTAACCGTTGCTATACCATGACGTCCATTCACCTTCTTCCAGGTCGAATTTGAAATTGCCCTTCATCATGGGTTTTCCGCTTTCATACCAATAGTTCCATTCGCCATGTTTTTTGTCGTTGACCATGTCGCCCTGCTTCCATTTTTTGCCTTCCCAGTACTGCCATTGCCAGAGACCATTCATTTTGCCCTTTTCATACTTTCCCCAGTACTCGCGCTCACCGTTGCCGTAATAGAACGTCCAATCACCCTCCTGAAGGTCATTTTCGAAATCCCCTTCCATGTCCTTGGTACCGTTCTCCATGTACCAGGTCCAGTGACCGCTTTTCTTACCCTCGGTATAAGTTCCCGTGATGGAAACCTGTCCCTTCGAATACTTCTCCGTGAACTGACCATGCAGGACACCGAGCTTGTAATGCGAATGGCGCTTCACGCTGCCTGAAGGGTATTGCTCTTCCCATAAGCCGTCTTCCTTGCCTGCGGTGTATTGCCCGCGAATGCGAGCTGAACCTCCATTATAGTTCTCGAGATAAGGACCATCGAGGCGTCCGTTTTTGTAGGACGAACTGCGCAGGAGTTTTCCATTTTCGAAGGTTTCCTCCATGGTTCCTGTACCGCCGCTAATCGTGCGCAGTTTGTTGGCATCACAATACAACCACAACAGCTCTTCGCCATTAAGAAACTCCTCAACCATCATGGTGTCGCCCGATGGAAAGAAGTAATTCCATCTGCCCGTCTTAATTCCTGTGGTGAAATACCCTTCTTCAACCAGCGTACCTTCCGCGGTGTACGTGCGCTGAATGCTGTCTTGGGCGTTCATGTTGAAGTAGCCGTCAACCATGACTTTACCGCTCGGGTGATAGCGCTTTACGCTGCCGTGCAATTTGCCTTTGCGATAATTCGCCTCCTCTTGAAGGGTGCCGGAATCATAGTAATACTTCCATAAACCGTCTTCAAAACCGTTCACATAGTTTCCCTCACTGCGCGTCTTACCATTGGGGTATTGGTCTTTGTATTCCTGCACCTGAGCAAACAATGTGAGGTTTACCAAGAGTATGAGAATGGAGAGAATGAGCTTCATTGATTTCTGATTGTTCGAGCAAATTACAAACACGAATTACCATGCGATTATTGCCACTGAGGATGTTTATGAACAATGAATAGCCACGAATGCACGAATAGGGCGATATTTTTTGTACACCAGCTCACTCGCCACTCGCCATTACGACAGCTTGTCCGTCAAGATCCGCATCTCCATCATGGGAGAAATCTTCTCGTAAAGAATGCGATACACGGCGTCGGCAATCGGAATGTCGGCGTTGAATTTCTTGTTGATCTCGTGAATGCCTTTGGCAGCGTAGTAACCCTCAGCCACCATGTTCATCTCAATGGTAGCCCACTTCACACTATAACCCTTGCCGACCATGGTGCCTAGCGTGCGGTTGCGTGAATAGGGGGAATACGCAGTAACGAGTAAGTCGCCCAGGTAGGCGCTGCTTTTTACATCACGGTGCACTTCGTGAACGGTATCAATGAAGCCCTCCATCTCGCGAATAGCACTGCTGATGAGTACCGCCTGAAAGTTGTCGCCATAACCCAACCCGTGACAGATTCCGCTTGCAACAGCATAAACGTTTTTCAGAATAGCAGCAAGCTCAGCGCCGAAAACATCTTCCGTGGTATTGGTTTTCATGAAGCGACAACCAAGCATCGAGGCCATCATGTCGGCCTTTGCCAGGTCAGCACAACCGATGGTGAGGTAAGAGAGTTTCTCCATAGCCACCTCTTCCGCGTGACATGGCCCGCATACAATGCCGATGTTATCGTATGATACACTGAATTGCTTGTGAAAATAGCGGGCAGGTATAGAATCGAATTCGTTGATGACACCCTTAATAGCCGAGAAAAGCACTTTGTTCTCCAATCCGGTGGGCTTGTAATGTTGAAACGTCTCGTGAACAAACGCCGATGGAATCGCTACGATGATATAATCACTGTTGTCGATGACCTCCTGAAGATTATCGGTAACGTTCAACTGCTCCGGCTCGAACTCAATGCTCTGGATGTAATTGGGGTTATTGCCAAACTGGCGAATATGGTCAATCGCTTCTTTGTTGCGCATCCACCACTGAACCTTATCCATGTTCTTGCACAACAGTTTCACCTGGGCTGTAGCCCACGAACCACCCCCTAATACTCCTACTCTTGGTTTATCCATATATGATTCAAGTGGTGCAAAAATAACCGATTCCTTGCTGATGGTTACACTGTCCAGATGATGTCGAAAACCTCGGCAATATGGTTTTGAAGGCGAGACTTGACTTCGTCCATGTCGAGTGTACGACCCAATTCAAGGTGCATCGACGTTACTGCTTTATCCGTAATCCCACAAGGGATGATGTTTTTGAAATACGACAGGTCAGCATTCACATTGAAAGCAAACCCATGCATGGTCACCCAACGACTGCACTTTACGCCGAGAGCGGCAATCTTGCGCGCTTTGGCCGGATTGGATTCATCGAGCCATACGCCGGTGAGTCCTTCAATACGTCCGGCCTGAATGCCATAATCAGCAAGGGTGAGAATGATGGCTTCTTCCAGATAACGCAAGTACTTGTGGATGTCGGAGAAGAAATGATCGAGGTCGAAAATTGGATATCCCACAATTTGTCCCGGACCATGATAGGTAATGTCACCTCCGCGATTGATGGCGTAGAACCGCGCATCAACTTTGGCCAAAGCTTCATCATCGAGGAGAAGGTTGGCCATATCGCCGCTTTTGCCCAGTGTGTAAACATGGGGATGTTCCACAAAAAACAAGTGGTCGGTAGTGACCACTTGTTCTTCGGGAGTCTTATTTCGATTGTCGAGTTTCTGTTGAACAGCGGTGTTGAAATACGTTTCCTGCAAATCCCAGCAGGCCTTGTAATCCATGTGTCCTAAATCACGAAAAACGACAGGTTTCTTCATGAAAACATTAGTTCACCTTCGCCAATTCATTCTTGAGGAAAATAATGGCCGGAATAGCCACTGCATCCTCGTTGCGCAACTCAGCCAAATCAATGCTGATCCAATCGCCCAAGTGAATGAGGTACATAGAGCGCTCAATGCGTGACTTTCCTTTGGAGTAAGACTCGATAATGGTGTCACATTTTTCACCCATCAACTTCTTACACAGATCCATGCGCAACTGTGAACGCTGGTGATCATCTTCATTGCGAAGTACAATGACAGCGACACGATTGTCGCCACCGGTCCAGCCCACCAATTCATTGTGGTTCATTTCCGGGAAAACGTGATGCCAGCAAAGCATCTTAGAGTTCTCGTTGATTTGCTGACGCCAGCGAATGGCAACGCCTTCGTAATTGGCTTCGCTGTATAGAATCGGAATACGATGAACAATGCGCTCGGCGATACTGAGTGATGCAGAGCGGATGTCGTCGATGTTATTTTCAATCAAGGAAATGCTGTTTTCCACTTCCTGTTCAAACGAACCGTCGATAAAGCCATAATGGTGTAACAAGAAGAAGAGCTGCACGGAGCTATAACCGAACATCGAACGTGGCGGATTTCCACCCGGAATGATGATGTGGTTGAAACCATGCTCTTTTGAAGCCGCCAGTACTTTTCCACCACTGGTTACACAAGCAATCTCCGCCTTCTTGGCAATAGCCTCTTGCAGGGCTGCAACTGTTTCTTCCGTATCACCGCTGTAGCTGCTGATGATGACCAAAGTGTTTGAATTCACGAATTCAGGCAAAACGTAATCGCTGGTACACACAATCGGAACGCCGGCTTTATCAGCCACTATCTGGCTGACAATCTTACCACCGATGCCGCTTCCGCCCAGGCCGGAAATAACGATGTTGTCAATCTTTTTTGTGCATGGATTCAATGTGGCTGCGCGGCCAATGGCAAGCGCCTCGCGCAAATGATTCGGGAATTCTTCTACCAGTTTTTTCATGATGTTTTGTCGGTTTTAACGAAATGCGAAAGTAGTGATTTAAAAACTTCCGAAAATGAACGATTTGCGAAGTCTCAATTGCCTTAATTTGACCCCATGCGTAAATCGGTTGTTCATTTTCAATCTCCCACGGGTTGGCTTCGCATCGAAGGCCATGGTCACATGCTGTCGCGTATCGAATTTGTTGATGAACCTACACGTGATGATGATGACCACAACCTGTACCGTATACTGCACGCATTAGCCCTTTTCTTTAATGGTAATGCGGCAACGCTCGATGTCCCCATGCATCTTGATGGCACGCATTTTCAGCAAACCGTTTGGGAAGAACTCATGCGCATTCCGTTTGCGAAAACAGTGAGTTACGAGGATGTTGCACGCCAATTGGGCGACATCAAACTCACACGCGCAGTCGCCTCAGCCATTGCTAAAAATCCAATCCCGATTCTTATCCCTTGTCATCGTGTCATTGGAAAGGATGGCACTTACATGGGATACAGCGGCGGCGTCCAACGCAAGCGTTGGTTGCTCGACTTCGAGCACCAATACGTGCAACTCAGTCTGCTCTAACAGCCATTAGGGCAGTATCCAACGCAAACCAACGTATCCCATTCGACCAAATACCGGCCCCCACAAGAGTGAGGCGTCAAAGAAGTTGGAAGACGGATCTTCAGCGGCAATGATGGCGTCGTGAATCATGAAGTTCGTCAGGTTTTCCCCACCTACATAAAGCTCTAAGTTCGTCTTGAACACATAAGTGACCTGCGCCATAAGCTGCCAGTAATTGTCGGACCAAGTGCTCAATGCTTCAGTGGCATGTTCATCATGACTGCGAATGACGAACGGAATCCGTTTGCTGCTGATCCATTGCAGTGTGGCATCGAAGCGCCACTGTGATCCATTCGCTTGCTTGCGCGTTTCATAGGCTAGATTCGTAAATGCACGGTGACGATTTACGAGAGGACGATCGCGCAGTCCTGCGTTGTATTCCGTCCGGGATTCCAGCCAACGATAGGCCATGCGGCAATCCAATCGACGGAGCGGCGACCACTGAAACTCCCCTTGCACGCTGTTGCTGAAACTCTTTCCATTCAAGTTGTAGATGTTCACAAAACCGGGGGTCTCCATATCGATGACGACCTGCCGGTCAAACGAAGTGATAAATCCATCTAAACTGAAGCTGGCAGGGCGATACATCACATCTCCTTTCCACGTCCAAAGCAACCCGACATTCTTCGATTGTTCAATGTCCATTCCCTGATACCCTTGAGAATTATCCCCTTGAATAATAATGTCGCGATTGGACGCTAGAATGCCGATGTTGTCCATGAGAATCATGGGTGTTCGGTAACCCATTCCACCAACGGCCTTCAGTGTTAGATGGTCGTTGAAACTGTAACGCGCATGGAGGCGAGGCGTAAACAATGCGCCATAAGTATTGTGCAAGTCCTCGCGAAGACCGGCAACAAGCGTGAACTTATCCTCCAACTTCAAGGTGTATTCGAAGAAAACGCCCGGTATGCGCTCTTGTCTGTTGAGTGCATAGTCATTGAAGAAAAAAATAGGATTTGTTCCGGTCAGTGTGTCGCGGTAATCATCGAACACGTAACTGAATCCGGTGGTGAATGTATTCGATTCATTGAGGATGCGTGAAGCAAACAGGAGGTTTATCCTTCCGCTGCGCTGCTCGCCATCGTAACGATGAAATCCATACTCCCCGTCGTGATTATGGTATACGGCGTTGAACTGGCTGCCGAAGCTCTTCCAGGGCTTGTTTGGAAACACGTAACCAACCTTCGCCGATGCTTCATAACGGCGAGTTTGTGTGTTAACACCCCATAACGCCGATCGAATTTCATCTTTGGGATCATAGTCGAATTGACCACCGGCATTGTTGAGGTACTGATAGTTCAATGCGAACTGAGCGACAAGTCCATTGTGTCCGTCGATGTGCCATTCATTGCGCAAAAGCACATTTGAAAACAGCGGATTGTCCAGAAAACCATCCTCATTCATATCGGTGCGCAACTGAGAAAACGCACCATGCGCAAGCAGACTGCCTTTGACATGGTTATGTCCTTCATGCTCGTGCTCATGTTCGTGCTCATGTTCATGCTCATGTTCATGCTCGTGTTCACTTTCCACCACCACGATTTCTTCCTCGCTTTCACGTTTGGGACCAATCACCAGATTGAGTTCCGTGCGCCCGCCACTGCCGGCATAGGCGTTGAGGTGAAAACGCTCAGCGGTGTCCGGGTTTTTCAAGGCAACGTTGATTTGACCGGCCATGCTTTCGTAACCGCTCGTGATTGAACCGACTCCTTTGGTGATGTAGATATTTTTAACCCACGGTCCGGGCACGTAAGCTAATCCCGAGCTGCTCGAAAGGCCGCGCACGGCAGGAATGTTGTCGAACAGCATTTGGGTGTATTTACCTTCCAATCCAAGCATACGGATCTGCCGCGTACCGGTAATCGCATCGGCAAACGTCGCGTCTATTGATGCATTGGTTTCAAAACTCTCACTCAAATTGCAACAGGCGGCCTTACACAATTCTTTTTCATTCAATACCTGAAACAGTTGCGGATCGCGGGAATTGATAAAGGTGGAAGATCGCTGTCCTTCAATGATAATGTCGTTTCCTCCGGTGTCTAGTTGTTTTAAAACAACGTTGATTTCTTGTTGACCGCTGTAGACAATGGTGTCGGATTCGAAACCGATGTAGTAAACCACCAACAGCTGCGCTTCGGGTGGAATGCCAATCTTGAATTTTCCTTGCTCGTCCGTAAGTGTTCCGCTGCGGGTATCTTTCCATACCACGTTTGCAAACACAAGAGGCTCTTGTTTGCCATCGATGAGTTTGCCCATTACCGTACCGGACAACCCTTGACCAAGTGCTCCAATGACGGTGAGCATTAGGCCTGCCAATAGATATAGCCTCATGGTGTTAGTGCTTTTCGAGTTCACGATACTTGCAGCAACCATGGACGCGTGCGTATTGCTCATCCGAACAGGTGCTCTTTTCTGTATCATATCCCGCTTCGTTGAGTATGCCGTGGATTTGGATTTCGGTAATCTTTTTAGGCTTGTAAGTCACCGTAAGCATGTTGTTGCTCAACGAGAAATCGGCCTTCAGAATTCCCTTCGTGTCTAAAGCCGCTTCAATTGTTTGTTCACACATGCCACATACGCCGGCTACCCAGAAGGTCGCAGTGACAGGTTTGTTGTCGGTTTTTTGTGAAAATGCGGAAACCGTAACCGTGAGTAGAATGAGGATGAAATATACTTTTTTCATGTCGTTTGTTTTTTGAAATAATTCTCTTTTCCGGGATATAGGGCTGTCAGTGTGAACACGACGCCGGTGTAAGCCCTGTGCTTTGTATAATGGGCCTAAGGAGCCCTTCAGCCTGAATTATGCGTAGAGAATCATCGAATGAAAAAGCAGAAAACGCTTGGCTATGGGAGGAGAAGCATCCTCGCAGCGTAAAAGCGTAGATGCCGGGGTGGAAAGCACTAGTAAAGGCTCATGCTCGATTGTCGGGCTTATGCAGTCAACAGGTGTAAATGAAGCCGTTTCAGAAGGTTGATGCGAATCGTCGATCGTGAGGTCAAGATGGATGTACGAGCAACAACTCCCTTTTTTGCAGCAGTTGTGATCGTCATCGGCCCCGTGATTGCAGCTCTGCTCGGCAGATAAATGGACGTCTGAAACTTCGCCGCAGCAATAATGCACGTGTAATTGAATCCCCGCGCTAAGCAGCAGATAACAACCAACCATCATTATGCCGAACCACCGTTTCATGGACACGAAGATAAGCCTAATTCAAGGCAAAAACGACGTAATGCTCGTTTTCGAAAATCATATTAAAGGGTAATGCTGCCGTGAACCGTTCGCGAGGAATAAAGACGTATTTACAACCCCGCTCGAACAAACCATGCAGGTGTGCCTCGGAGTTTTCGTTAGGGTCGATGAGCCAACCTTTGCGGTTGAGAAAATAAAACTCGTTGGGATTGGCGTTCGAAACCAATCCCACTAAATCACTGCGCTCGGAAACGGCTTCGGCTATGTGCTCGAGTTGAAGCTTGTTAAAGGCCTGAGGCTTGATGAAAAAATCATGTTGTTGATTGGCCACAGCCTCCAGCGCACCCACCACCAGGATAGTAAGCGACCATTTTCGGGGCAGCTTGTCGAGAAAAAGCGCAAGAACAAAGGCCATTATCGGCAGCACGACCAGCGCATAATATCCGTGATGTGAAAATAAACTGCCCGACTTCAGAATGTAAACCACCACAAACGGGAGCAGTACAATGGACGTCCAAACGGTGAGTTTTTCGCGACGATAAAGAAGAAAGCCCCATCCGATAATCGCTGCTGAACCCAAGATGTAGGAATGAAACGCCGAGAAATAGAATCGTTCGAATACCGCGCCTGCGTGCTGCCACAATTCTGTGGCGCCCTGTCCAATTGGCTTACCCGAATTATACCATTGTCCGAAGCGCTCCGCCAAGTGCATATTCCAATCGAAATACCACCACCAGATCACAAACAAAACCGGAACCGAAGCTAGCGCAAGTGACAAGCGTGCTTTGTTGGTGGTTGTTTTCTCGAAAAATGGAATGGCCAAAAGCGCCAGGAAAAGACCGAACGGAATTTTAATCAATGCGCCCAGGGCAGCGAAAAGCACATAGCACAAAAGACGCCACCATGAGCCTTGCTTGAGAAAAGTAAAGCCATAGAAGAGAGCAATCAGGATGAGGGAAAGGCTTGTAGGATCAGGCATGACTTTTCGCCCCAAATGAAACAGAGAGGAGAAACAAAACGCCACAGTTGCCACTGAAGCTGTTCGCTCATTCACATACAACCGCAGTAGAGCAAAAAAGTACCAGCTTCCGATGCTTACAATCAGCAACGTAATCAGACGCCCGTACCAATGGTCATATCCCAACGGAATAGAAACAAGGTGAATGAGGTAGGGAACTGCCGGAAATTCCATACCAACAACCCCTCGATGCTCGCCGGTTTCATCGATCGTGGGGTAGAGAATGTTGTTGTCAAGCTGATGAAAATTGCGGGCCACCATCAACGACGTTGTCTGTCGCCAGTTGTGCGAAACCTCAATTGGAGGATCCGTAATGTGAAATAAGCGCAGCAGAAAAAGTGCGCTTATCATTATGAGCATATTGCGGCTGTATTGCGTCAATGTTTGCGCTTAGGCCATTCCTAGTTCAACCTGAATCTGTTTCATGCGACCTTCCATCTCGCGCACCTGTTCGGCATATGCCGATGGGCCTTTGAACGTCGCTTTCATCGAGAAATAGAACTTGATTTTGGGTTCAGTTCCGCTCGGACGAGCCGAAATCTTACTTCCATCTGCGAGAATGAACTGCAGCACATTGGATGCCGGAAGAGCAATGGGGCGTGTTGTTCCTGTGACTAAATCCGTAGATGTACGCTGTTCGATGTCGCGCAACTCAACTACCGGAGAGCCGGCCAATGAAGCGGGTGGTGCACTGCGAAGGGTGGCCATTTTCGATTGGATTTGTTGTAACCCGTCCAACCCCTTAAGCGTGACAGACAGCAATGATTCATGATAGAGTCCGCATCGCTCGTAGATCTCCATGAGTAAGCTCCACATCGTGCGGTTCTGAGCTGCGCACCAGGCGGCGATTTCACACAATACGACAGACGACAACACGGCGTCTTTATCGCGAACGAATTCTCCGACAGAATATCCGTAGCTTTCTTCACCTCCGGCAATGAAGGTTTCAAGACCTTCCTTTTCCCGAATCACCCCGGCGATGTATTTGAATCCCGTGAGCGTGTCGTACCATTTCACGTTATGCAGCTTCGCAATCTCTTCGAGCAAGTCGGTCGTAACAATCGTTTTCGCGATATACTGCTTGCCATTGAACAATTGCTTTTCTTTCATGCGCTCGAGTTGATAATACACGAGCAAACAAGCGGCCTGATTGCCGTTGAGCAATACCATGGTGCCTGCGTCATTTCGAATCGCCATGCCTACACGGTCGGTGTCAGGATCTGTGCCAATAATCAAATCCGCATGAACCTTCTCTGCTAATTGCAGCGCGTGGTTCAATGCCTCTTTTTCTTCCGGATTCGGCGACTGTACCGTGCTGAAGTTTCCGTCAGGTATTGCCTGCGATTCGACGATATGAATATTGCGAAAACCGACAGCCTCCAGTGTTTTGGGCACCATCGTGATGCCCGCACCATGGATGGACGTGTATACGATTTTGAGTGACTGCGCTTCTGTAATTGCCTTTGTTGAATGAATCAACTTCTTGACTTCCTCGATGTACGAGGCTTCAACAGCATCATTGATGACATGAATGCGTGAGGATACACCCGCGAAATTCACTGCATCAGGTCCGGTGACTTTGCGTACTTCCGTGATGATGCCTTTGTCATGCGGCGGCAACACCTGAGCGCCGTCTTCCCAGTAAACCTTGTATCCGTTGTACTCTTTCGGATTATGAGAAGCCGTGACTACAATCCCAGCCACACATTGAAGATGGCGAACAGCATAGGAGAGCAAAGGTGTCGGACGCAACTCAGAGAATAAATGCACGTCGATCCCATTGGCTGAAAGCACATCGGCCGCGGTCTGCGCAAAGAGTGGCGAATTGTTGCGCGAATCATACGCAATGGCCACTTTGCAAGCCGTGTTCGGAAACTGTTGCAGAATGTAGTTTGCAAGCCCCTGCGTAGCCATTCCGACGGTATAAATATTCATCCGCATGGTGCCGACACCCATGAGGCCGCGCAGGCCGCCGGTGCCGAATTCCAGATCACTGTAAAAGCATTCTGTCAACTGCTTTTCATCGTTGGCCATCATGTCGCGGATAGCACTTTTTGAGTCCGCATCAATCACGGCTGAATCGAGCCATGCCGATGCTTTGTCCATTACTTCTTTGGAAACCATGCGTTGTAGAGTTCGAATTGAGGTCAGCGAATGTAGTTCAACGACAATAATTCTAGCGTCTGTAAAAGACGTGAAATGAAAAAAGGCAAAGCCGAAGCTTTGCCCTTTCCATGGTTGAATATTCGCTGTTATTGCGCCGGAATTAATTCACATGTTCCGCTCGCCTTGACCAGATTGTCATCCGCAATAAGCGTTGTTGCAATCTTGTTGGCAGCATCGAGTTCCAATGTCTTGCTGAAGGCCGCCTTGCTACAGTCGTAATTTTTGTTGATGCTGTAATAAACTCCGAGGTAGTTGTAAGCTTCAATGAGGTTTTTCTTGTTGGCCTCAATGGAGCGCGGATCAGCGCCTACCAAGCGTATAAACTTCTCATGGTGAGGCTTTGCTAAACCGGCTACCGGTTGATCGGGATTTACCTCCAAACGGTTGTTGCAACGGCCTCTCCAGAAGTTGGCATCCGGATATTTTGATGCAGCCAAGGCAAACGCCGTGTCGGCTAATTGGTACTCCTTGTTGTAGTAGCGCGACTGGCCGAGGTAGTAATAATCCAAAGGCGCAGGTGCCTCCGAGCGTTCAATTTTCATTTGATAATAGCTCGCAGCTTCACCGTATTTCTTTTGCTTGGTGAGAATCGAGGCCACATCGTTATAGCCATCGATGTAGGTTGGATCTTCTTGAATGGCTTGCTTCAATACTTCAACCGCAAGAGAGTCTTGGCCTGACTTCGAAAGCAGTTTCCCCTTTTGTCCGTAGTCGCTACCCGATACTTTCACGCGGCCGTGTGTTTTGGCCATGTTGAAATACGTGTTGATGTACTCAAGTCCTTTGGCGTAATCGCCGGTTTCATAGCATGTGTATCCAAGCACGCGATACATGTATTCATTCTTGTCATTGCAGGGAAGTGCCTTTTCCAATTCTACAAGCGCTCGCTTATAGTCTTTAGCCAGGTAAACGAACATGGCGTAGCGCTGCTTGACACGGCAGTTGTCGTTGTGCTCCATGTAGCCCTCGTAGGCCTCAATGGCTTGTGGATAGCGACCGGCGTCTTTGAGCAACTCTGCCTTCTCACGGTAGGCAGGTGCAAATGATGGGTCAAGTGCAATGGCTTCGTTGTAGTAGTTCAATCCTTCGTCCCAGTTCTGCACACGCTTGTACAACATGCCTTTGCGCAGTATGGCACGAGTCGATTTGGAGTCCATTTCCAGCACTTTGTTGTATTGAGCAATGGCGTTGCTTTGATTGATACCATCACGCAGGCGATAGTAGTCGCCAAGCTGGATGTAGACTTCAGGGTTTTTGTCGTTAAAAGGGAGTGCGGTATTCAGGTAAACCAATGCCTTATCGAGTTGGACATTGTTGTCCATCAAACAGGCTTCAGCCATTTTCACATAAGCCTGTTGCTTGGTAAGCTTATCGACTTTGTTTGATTTGGTATTCATGATTTCTTCCGCCTTTGTGAATAGCGCGCTAAACGCGGCGGCATCACCACGGAAAGCGGCAAGATGTCCAAGCCCGACATAGTTGAGCGGGTTGGTTGGAGCTACTTCCATTCCTTTGCTGAAGCACTTTTCGGCAGAGGCCATTTTTTCAGCTAAATCATTGGCGTCATCCTGGTCGCTCACACCCCAGTAGAAATAGTTATAGCCTGCTGCGGCAAAGTTGTCGGCCACAGTTGGTTCTTTTGCGATGATGGCGTTAAGTTCACTCTCAGCTGTTTCGAAACGTTCGCTAAGGGTTTTTTGAATGGCTTCTGCTCGGGTTTGAGCCGAAAGAGTTATGCTGCAAGCAGCAAGCACAATAACGAATAACAGGGATTTATACATGGTGGTGAAATTATACATGTTCATTGATCTACAATTTTTACGGTACGGTTCGGAGTTTTGGCAGCTACCATTCCCATCTTGTGAATGATGAGCTGCCCCTTCTCGCCAATGAGGTGGTTGGCAAAGCCTGTGCCAAGCGTCCCTCGAAGGCCTGTGCGGATGTAATAGACATCGCGGCGAAGAGGATACGTTCCATCGAAAACGTATGCCTGGTAAGGTCGACGAGCGAGTTCTGGTTTAATCACATTGCTTGGATCCACAATGCCCAGCGGTCGAATCAACTTGCGATAGGCTGCGCACGTGCTGTCCTCTGCGTCGCTAATCCAGCTGAGTGAAATAACACCAATGGCATTCGGGTGTGTGTTGACGTAGGCTATAACCCGTTCAGTTGTTTCTTCCGAAAAACACCAGGACGGAAAGGTTTCAATACCGAATTTCTCGCGCAACGAACGAGCATTGCATGATCCCTGGTTGTCGAAAACAACGTTTATTTTCGTTGCTGAACCACCTGGCTGCACTTGACTCCAGAGACTGTCTGTGCCGGTAAAAATTCCTTTTACTTTATCGAGATGTATGACGGAATCCGCGTGCTCGGGGTGAACTACCAGTGCAATTCCATCCCGTGCAATCAAAATGCTTTCCGGCACACGTTGTTTGCTTTTGAAAAAGGCCAGCTCTTCATCCGTGAGCGGACGACCTACAACGGCAGCCTGAACGCTGTCTGCCAGCAGTGCGGTGAAAACATCACGCTCAGGGGCGATTTGTGATGATATCGATGCGTATTTGTTGAGATGGGTGTAGGTGAAAACCTGTGTTTCCATCAAGAGGGAATAGGATTCGTCAACGGCGATGCGCAACTTCCCGGAAGTGATGGTCTCTTCATTTTTGTCCTGCGCGATGTTGCAGCCCATGATAGACACGAGCAATCCAACAACCAAGGGTTTGAGCAATGCGTTAGTCTTGTTCATGCAATAGCTTTTTTTGAAATGCCCGCAGCCGATACCAACGTATGCAGGAATATACCGTGAGGACTCCTGCCATGACATATCGGCGATTGCCCGGAAGCCATTGTTCAGCGCTATCGGCCACCAAACAGGCAAGCGCCACCAGCAGCAGCGTTGCAATCATCACATAACTCAAAGTAACCGTTGTATTCATGCGGGCGCGAAATTAACACGGGAGACTGTACAGCCGATGAGTAAGGTCGTTCGAAATGAAAAAAGCGGCAGAAATGCTTACGCACCGCCTGCCGCTCAGTTATTCATTCGTTTTGTTAGAGTGTTCCGCGCAATTCTTGCTCACGCTCAATCGCCTCGAAAAGGGCCTTGAAATTCCCTTTTCCGAAGCTCTTAGCCCCTTTGCGCTGAATGATTTCGAAGAACATAGTTGGACGATCCAGAACCGGTTTGGTGAAGATCTGCAAGAGGTACCCTTCGTCGTCGCGGTCAATCAGAATGCCCAGCTTCTTCAGTGGCGCTAAATCCTCATCAATCTTGCCGACACGGTCCAAAACGTCGTTGTAATACGTTTCCGGCACATGTAAAAATTCAACCCCGCGGTTTTTTAGCGCCGTAACGGTCTCGATGATGTTATCGGTGGCCACAGCGATGTGTTGCACCCCGGCGCCATGATAGAAATCGATGTACTCTTCGATTTGAGACTTTTTCTTTCCGCTAGCCGGTTCATTAATCGGGAATTTGATGCGACCGTTGCCATTGCTCATTACTTTACTCATCAGCGCGGTGTATTCCGTACTAATATCCTTGTCGTCGAATGAAACCAGTTGAGCAAAACCCATCACCTTGGCATAAAACTCACACCAGTGGTTCATTTCATTC
>Ga0209617_10000231_pt1 | contig 23501 bp, 20 predicted proteins | sample LakEriepJuly2011_2_FD_187459 | JGI IMG/M metagenome (GOLD analysis project Ga0209617, IMG submission 187459) | Freshwater microbial communities from dead zone in Lake Erie, Canada - CCB epilimnion July 2011 (SPAdes) (version 2) | ecosystem: Environmental > Aquatic > Freshwater > Lentic >...
TGGCCCGGGGTGGGCGGCGTGCCGCTGGGGCTCGGCCTCAGTCCCGCCGATTGCTGCGCGCAATCGACCCCAACAGCCACAGGCTGCCCAGCACCGCCGCAACGAAGCCCAGCAGGCCGAAGAGGGGCAAGCCCCACAGCGTGGGCCCGCCCTGCACGGTCATGACGATGGACGAACCGACGATGAGCGCCGCCACCACCAGGCCGACCACGAGGCGGTTGATGGCGGATTCGAGCAGGTGGCCCACGCGCGTCAGGTTGGCGATGTCGATGTGGATCTCCAGCCGGCCGCGGCGCGCGGCCTTGATCAAGCGGGAGAGGTCCTGCGGCAAGCCGCCCAGCAGGGACAGGGCCTCGTCCACCGAGCGCCAGCCGCGCTGCAGCAAGGCCTTGGGGGCGTAGCGCTTGCGCATGGCCGCCTTCAGCAGCGGCAGGGCCACATCGACCATGTTGAAGGCCGGGTCCAGCTCGCGGCCCATGCCTTCCAGGGTGACGAAGGCCTTGAACAAGAGCGACAGGTCGGGCGGCAGGCTGAGGTGGTGCAGGCGCAGGATGCCGACCATCTCCGACAGCATGGCTGGCAGCTGGATTTGCTGCAGCGTCAGGCCGTGGTACTGGTCCACGAAGGCGTCCAGGTCGCCGACCAGGCCGTCCTCGTCGGTGAGGGCGTCTTGCGGATCCTCGCCGGCCCAGTCCAGCATCACGTCGGCCACGGTGTGCGCGTCCCGCTGCACCAGGCCCAGCAGCAGGCGGATGAGCTGGTCGCGCCGGCGTGGCGTGAGGCGCCCGACCATGCCGAAGTCGATGAAGGCGATGCGGTCGCCCGGCAGGTAGAAGACGTTGCCGGCGTGCGGGTCGGCGTGGAAGAGGCCGTCTTCCACGATCATTTTCAGCACGGCGCTGGCGCCGCGTCGGGCCAGGCGCTGGCGGTCCAGGCCCGCGGCGGTGAGGGCCGCCATGTCGTGTCCGGAGAGGCCCTGCACGAAGTCCTGCACGCAGACGCGTTCGCGGGTCCACGCCCAGTGGATGCGCGGGATGACGATGGGCGGCTCGGGCACCACGCCCTCGATGGGCGCAGGCGAATCGCCGTCGCGGTAGTGCGTGAAGTTGGCGGCGATGCGCTCGGCCTGGCGGCCTTCGGTGGACAGGTCCAGCTCGCGCCTGAGCGAGCGTGCGAACTGCTTGACCACCTCGCGCGGTCGGAAGGCACGCAGCTCGGGGCTGTCGGCTTCGGCCATTTCGGCCAGGCGGGCCAGCCAGCGCAGGTCGGCCTCCACCAGGGGCACGATGCCAGGGCGGCGCACCTTGACGATCACTTCGGTGCCATCGGCCAGGCGCGCGCGGTGCACCTGCGCGATCGAGCCCGCGGCCAGGGGCTCGGGGTCGAAGTGCGCGAAAGCGGTTTCAGGCGGCGCGCCCAGGTCCTCGCAGAGCTGTGCGTGCACTTCGGCCCAGGCGCAGGCGGGTGCGTGGTCCTGCAGCTGGCTGAATTCGGCGATCCACTCGGGCTCGAACTGGTCCACCCGGGTGGACAGGATCTGGCCGAGCTTGACGAAGGTCGGGCCGAGGTCCTCCAGCGCGCGGCGCACGCGCTGCGGCGGCGGCATGTGGGCATAGGCCTGGGCGTCGTCCCAGTGCAGGGCGTGGCCGGCCTTCTCCAGGGCATCGGCCAGGCCCATGCGCCGCACCAGGTCGCCAAAGCCATGGCGGATCAGCACGGACGCGATGGTCTCCAGCCGGCCCAGGTCGCGCACCGAGCTCAGGGCTTGCCACAGCATGGCGCCTCCTGTGGGTGGCTGATGCGCGGGGCCTCCATGGCGGCCCTCATTGCCAGGTCGGTGCGCGCTTTTCCAGGAAGGCGCTGACGCCTTCGCGCTGGTTGGTCCCGTTGAACAGCTCGACGAAGGCTTCGCGCTCCTGCGCCAGCGCGGCGCCGCGGGGCACGCCGTTGCGCGCGGCGTGGATGAGCTGCTTGCAGGCGCGAACGCTGTCCGGGCTTTGCTTGCCCACGCGCTGCGCGATCTCCAGCGCCTTGGCCAGGGCCAGGCCTTGGCCCGCCTCGCCCGGCACCACCTCTTCGACCAGGCCGATGCGCAGGGCCGTGGCGGCGTCCACGCGTTCGCCGGTCAGGATCATGCGCTTGGCCCAGCCTTCGCCCACCAGCCAGGCCAGCGTTTGCGTGCCGGTGCCACCGGGCAGCAGGCCCACGCCGGCTTCGGGCAAGGCCATCTGCGCGTGCGCTTCGGCGATGCGGATGTCGCAGGCCAGGGCGCACTCCAGGCCACCGCCCATGGCGTAGCCGTTCAGCGCGGCCACGGTGACCAGGGGCGTGTTGGCCAGCGTTTCGAAGGCCTGGCCGAAGGCGGAGATCATGTCCAGCGCGGCGGCCTTGTCGCCACTGGCGAAGGTGTTCAGGTCGGCGCCGGCGCTGAAGAACTTGGGCCCGGTGCCGGTGATGACCAAGGCGCGCACGGCGGGGTTGGCTTCGAGCTGGCGGACGGTGTCGCGCAGCTGCAGCAGGCCGTCGCGGCTGAAGGCGTTGGCGGGCGGGCGGTTGAGCGTGACGGTGGCCACGCTGCCATCGAGGCGCAGGTCGATCATGGTCGGTCTCTCAAAAATCAAAAAAGCGATGCGGGGAAAAAGGCGGACAGCTCAGGCAGGGCGCTGGCCCTGCAGCAGCTGGATGATGGACGAAAAATCGAGCTGGCCGTGGCCTTGGCGGCTCCAGAGCTCGTAGAGCTGCAAGGCCTGGGCGCCCAGAGGCAGAGGCTGGTGCACCTGGCGGGCGGCGTCGTTGGCCAGGCCCAGGTCCTTGCGCATGAGGTCCACGCCGAAGCCACCGCTGTAGCCGCGCGAGGCCGGCGCATTCGGCATCACGCCGGGGTAAGGGTTGTAGGTGTCGGCGCTCCAGCAGCGGCCCGAGGAGGTGTTGACGATGCCGGCCAGCACCTGCGGGTCGATGCCGAGTGCCACGCCCAGGCTCATGGCCTCGGCCACGCCGATCATGGAGATGGCCAACAGCAGGTTGTTGCAGATCTTGGCGACCTGGCCCGTGCCGGTGGCGCCGCAGTGCACGATGTGCTGGCCCATGCCCTGCAGCACCGGCTGCACCTGCGCGAACACTTCGGCCGAGCCGCCCACCATGAAGGTCAGCGTGCCGGCTGCGGCGCCGCCTGTGCCGCCCGACACCGGCGCATCGGCCAGCGGGTTGCCCTGTGCCGCGGCCAGTTGGGCCAGGCGCTGCACGGTGGCCGGGTCGATGGTGCTGCAGTCCACGATGGGCACGCCGCGCGGCACGCTGGCCAACACACCGCTGCCATCGCCACCTGGGCCACCGCTGCCGCACAGCACCGCCTCGACGTGCCGCGGCGCGGGCAGCATGGTGATGACGAACTCGGCGTTGCGGGCCGCGTCGGCGGGCGAGGCCGCGGCTTGGGCACCCTCTGCCACCAGGCTGTGCATCGCCTCGGCGCCGAGATCGAACACGTGCAGGGCGTGACCGGCCCGCAGGAGGTTGCGGGCCATGGGGCCACCCATGTGACCCAGACCGATGAAGGCGATGCGCATGGTGTCTCCTGGCCGAAGCTCGGCCTGCTGGGTGGGGCTCAGCGCAGGCTGATGGTGGTGTTGACGCCAGTGTTCACCGAGGCGTCGTCGAACCAGCGCGTCGTCACGGTCTTGGTCTGGGTGTAGAACTGCACGGCCTGCTTGCCGTAAGGGCCCAGGTCGCCGAGCTTGGAGCCGCGCGAGCCCGTGAAGCTGAAGAAGGGCACGGGCACCGGGATGGGCACGTTGATGCCGACCTGGCCGACGTCGATCTCGCTTTGGAACTTGCGCGCCGCCGCGCCGCTTTGGGTGAACAGGCCCACGCCATTGCCGAAGGGGTTGGCGTTGACCAGGGCGATGGCCTCGTCCAGCGTGTCCACGGCCATGCACACCAGCACCGGCCCGAAGATTTCTTGCGTGTACACCTGCATGTGCGGCTGCACACCGGCCAGCACGGTGGGCCCCACAAAGTTGCCCTTGGGGTAGCCCGGCACCTGCACGCCGCGGCCATCGAGCAGCAGCTCGGCGCCTTCGGCCACGCCACTGGCGATCAGCGCCTCGATGCGTTCCTTGGCGCGCGGTGAAATCACCGGACCGACGTCGGTGCCGGGCTCGGTACCTGCGTTCACCTTCAGTGTTTGCGCCCGCTTCACGACCTCGGGCAGCCAGTCACGCGCCGCGCCCACGAACACCGCCACCGAGGTCGCCATGCAGCGCTGGCCGGCGGCCCCGAAAGCTGCGCCCACCAGGGCGTTGAGCGACTGCACGGGGTGCGCATCGGGGAGGATGACGGCGTGGTTCTTCGCGCCCATCATGCTTTGTGCGCGCTTGCCATGCTGGCTGGCGAGGTTGTAGACGTGTGTGCCCACCTCGGTCGAGCCCACAAAGGACACGGCCGCGATGTCGGGGTGGGTGCACAGGGCATCGACCACGTCTTTGCCGCCGTGCACGACGTTGAGCACGCCTGCGGGCACACCCGCCTGCATGGCCAGGTCCACGATCTCCATCGTGCTCATCGGATCCTGCTCGGAGGGCTTGAGCACGAAGGTGTTGCCGCACACGATGGCCATGGGGAACATCCACAGCGGGATCATCGCTGGGAAGTTGAAGGGCGTGATGCCCGCGCACACGCCGATGGGTTGGCGCAGGGTGTAGGTGTCCACGCCGTTGGCCACGTTCTCGGCGAACTCGCCCAGCTGCAGCGTGCCCACCGAGCAGGCGTGCTCCACCACCTCCAAGCCGCGGACGATGTCGCCTTCGGCATCGGCCAGGGTCTTGCCTTGCTCCAGCGTCAGCACGTGGGCGATGCGGCCCAGGTGCTCGCGCAGCAGGGCCTGGAAGCGCAGCATGATGCGCATGCGCACGGCCAGTGGTGTCGCCTTCCAGGTGACGAAGGCCTGGCGCGCGGCGGCCACCGCCGCATCGACCTCTTCCGGTGTGGCCATGGGCACGTGGGCGAGCACCTCTTGCGTGGCCGGGTTGACGACGGGGTGCAGCGCGGTGCTGCGCGAATCGACGAACTCACCCTGGATCAGCAGGCGCACCGTGGGGTGGCTGACGGGCGAGTGGCTGCTGTAGAGGTGGGGCGTGGTGCTCATGGGTGTACTTCCTCGTTGCTGGGGCGCGGTGTTCAAAGCTGCCGCGCGATGACGATTTTCTGGACCTCGCTGGTGCCTTCGTAGATCTGGGTGATGCGGGCGTCGCGGTAGTGGCGCTCCACCGCGTAGTCTTGCAGATAGCCATAGCCGCCGTGCACCTGGATGGCCTTGGAGCACACCCACTCGGCCATCTCGGAGGCCATCAGCTTGGCTTGCGAGGCCTCGGAGATGCAAGGCACGCCGGCCATGCGCAGGCGCGCGGCGTGGTGCACCATCAGGCGCGCGGCGTTCACGCGGGTGTGCATCTCGGCCAGCATCTGCCCGATGGCCTGGTGCTCGGCAATCGGCTTGCCGAACTGGACGCGGTCGCGTGCATAGGCCCGTGCCGCGTCGAGCGCTGCCCGCGCGATGCCCACGGCCTGCGCGCCGATGCCGATGCGCCCACCTTCGAGGTTGGACAGCGCGATCTTCAAACCCTCGCCGCGCTGGCCCAGCATGTTGGCCGCGGGCACACGCACATCGGTCAGCGAGATGGCGCAGGTGTCCGATGCCCGGATGCCCAGCTTGTGCTCTTCTCGCTCAACCACGAAGCCCGGTGTGTCGGTGGGCACGAGGAAGGCCGACAGCCCCTTCTTGCCCAGGTCGGGGTCGGTCACGGCGAAGACGATGGCCAGGCCCGCGCGGCGCCCATTGGTGATGAACTGCTTGGCGCCGTTCAGCCGCCAGTGGCCACCATCGGCACCCTCTTCCAGCACCGCGCGCGTGCGCAGCGCATCGGCCTCGGAGCCTGCTTGTGGCTCGGTCAGGCAGAAGGCGCCAATGACCTCGCCCGTGGCCAGCCGGGGCAGCCATTGCGTTTGCTGCGCCTCGGTGCCAAAGCGCAGCAGTGGCACGCAGCCGACCGAGTTGTGCACGCTCATCAGCGTCGAACACGAGGCGCAGCCGGACGCGATTTCCTCGATGGCCAGCGCGTAGGCCAGGTCGTCGGTCTTGCTGCCGCCCAGGGCCTCGGGCACCAGCATGCCCAGGAAGCCGAGCTCGCCCATCTGGCGCACGACCTCGGGTGGCAAGGCGCCATCGCGGTCCCATTGCGCAGCGTTCGGAGCTAGCACGGACTGGGCGAAATCGCGGGCGGCGTCGCGCACCAGGCGCTGGTCTTCGGTCAACAACACATCGTGGCTCATGGGTGCCTTTCGGTGGCGATCACAACAACTCGATGGCCATGGCCGTGGCCTCGCCGCCACCGATGCACAAGGCAGCCACGCCGCGTTTCAGGCCGCGCTGTTGCAAGGCATGGATGAGCGTGACGAGGATGCGCGCACCCGTCGCGCCAATGGGGTGGCCCAGCGCACAGGCGCCGCCGTGCACATTGACCTTGTCATGGCTCAGGCCGAGTTCGCGCATGGCGATCAGCGTGACCACGGCGAAGGCCTCGTTGACCTCGTACAGGTCGACGTCGGCGTCTGACCAACCGGTCAAGGCGAACAGTTTCTCGATGGCGCCCACGGGTGCCGTGGTGAACTGAGGCGGCGGCCCAGCGTGCGTGCTGTGCCCCACGATGCGCGCGATCGGCTGCCAGTCGCGCGATCGGGCCGTGCTGTCGCGCGTCAGCACCAGGGCCGCGGCGCCATCGGAGATCGACGCCGAGCTGGCTGCCGTCACCGTGCCACCCGCGCCGAAGGCGGGCTTGAGTGTGGGGATCTTGTCGGGCTTGCACTGTCCGGGGGTCTCGTCGGTGAGCAGCTCGTGGACGTCGCCCTTCACCTTGACTTGCATCGGCGAGATCTCACCGGCGAACAGGCCTTGCGCCACCGCGGCCTGCGCGCGTTGCACCGAGGCCAGGGCGTAGGCGTCTTGCTCGGCGCGGGTGAAGCCCATGGCTTGCGCGGTGGCCTCGGCGTGCACACCCATCAGCTGGCCGTCGTAGGCGTCTTGCAGGCCATCGAAAAACATGTGGTCAACCATCTGACCGTGGCCCAGGCGCTGCCCGCTGCGCGCGGTGGGCAGCAGGTAGGGCGCGCGGCTCATGGACTCCATGCCCCCGGCCACCAGCAGGCTGGCGCTGCCGGCGAGCAGCTGGTCGTGGGCCAGCATGACCGTCTTCATGCCGGAGCCGCACATCTTGGTCAGGGTGGTGGCGGGCACGCTGTCGGGCAGGCCCGCGGCCAACAGCGCTTGACGCGCGGGAGCCTGGCCGATGCCGGCCATCAGGCAGCAGCCCATCAGCACCTCGTCCACTTCGCTGGCGTGCACGCCTGCTTTCAGGATGGCGCCGCGGATGGCCGCCCCGCCCAACTGCGGCGCGCTCACGCCCTGGAATTGCCCCTGGAAACTGCCGATGGCCGTGCGCTGTGCGGCCAGGATGACGACGGGATCGTTCATGGTGCGCTCCTGAAACCGGTCTTCATTTGGCGGACATGCGGATGCCACCGTCGATGCGGATCACCTCGCCATTGAGGTAGTCGTTGTCCACGATGCTGCGCACCAGCGCGGCGTACTCGGCCGGGCGGCCCAGGCGCGCCGGGTGGGGCACGCTGCGGCCCAGGCTGTCTTGCACCTCTTGCGGCAGGCCCAGCAGCATGGGCGTTTCGAAGATGCCCGGGGCGATGGTCATGACGCGGATGCGGTCGCGCGCCAGCTCGCGCGCGGCGGGCAGGGTCATGGCCACCACGCCGCCCTTGGACGCGGCATAGGCGGCCTGGCCGATCTGGCCGTCGAAGGCCGCCACCGACGCGGTGTTGATGATCACGCCCTGCGAATCTTCGGGATGTGTCTCGCCCTGGCCCGGCACGCCCGAGGCCGCCATCGCCGCCACCGCCAGCCGCATCATGTTGAAGGTGCCGATCAGGTTGACCTGGATGGTGCGGGCGAAGCTGTCCAGCCGGTGCGGGCCGTTCTTGCCGTGGATTTTTTCGGCCGGACCGATGCCTGCGGCGTTGACCAGCACGTCCAGGCGGCCGAAGCGCTGCACGGCGGTGTCCACCGCGGCCTGGGCGCTGGCCTCGTCGGCCACATTGGTGGGCAAGTAGGCCACGCGGTCGCCGTCTTGCGGGGTGACGAAGCCCTCGCGCGGCGGCGCCAGGTCGGCGATGAGGACGCGCGCGCCGGCGTCCAGGGCCATGCGGGCGGTGGCTGCGCCCAGGCCAGAGCTGCCACCGGTGATCAGGAAGACGCTGTTTGCGAGTTTCATGGGGTGCGGGGCGCACAGGCCCGGGTCAGGATGGGATGAATCCATCTTGCCCCAAGGCCCGCGGCTTGCCCAGCGGGTCACCCAGCGGCTGCGCCCACTGTGTTACCAGACACACGCGTCAGGTGCTTGACGCAGGGCTCGGGCCTGTCAGGTCAGGGCGTGCCAGCCCTGCCAGCGCGCCGACGCATGCCGGCCGAGGTGGCGCTCGGCACGAACAGCCAGCCATGGCCTTGTTGCAAGAGTGCGCTCAGCGAAGTCACAGCCCGAGTCCTTTCGCGGCGCCCATCAGGGTGGCGGCGCCCAGCAAGCCAAAGATGCCTGCGGCGATGCCGTGCACCAGGCGCATCGGGATTTTCGCCGCCAGCTTGTCGCCGACGAACACGGCGGGCACGTCGGCGATCATCATGCCCAGCGTGGTGCCAGCGATCACCCACAGTGGGCTGCTCAGTTGCTGGGCATAGTGCGCGGCCATGGCCACCGTGGCGAACTGGGTCTTGTCGCCCATCTCGGCCAGGAAGAAGGTCACCAGCGTGGCGCCGAACACGCCGAAGCGCTGCGCCACCTGGGCCTCGTCGTCCTCGATCTCATCGGGGATCAGGGTCCACACCGCCATGCCGATGAAGGACACGCCCAGCACCCAGCGCAACACATCGGGGCTGATGTTGGTCGTGATCCAGGCGCCCAAGGCGCCGGCCAGGCCGTGGTTGAGCACCGTGGCCACGAAGATGCCCGCGATGATGGGCAGGGGCTTTTTGAAGCGGGCGGCCAGCAGGAAGGCCAGCAGCTGGGTCTTGTCTCCGATTTCGGCGAGCGCGACGACGCCGGTGGAGACGGTGAAGGGTTCGAGGAAGGCTTGCATGGCGGCTCACAGACCGGAAAAGACGAATGACCACGACGCTGCTGCGGCCCGGGCAGCAGCGTCGTGGTCAAAGATCTTGCCAGGCCTTGCGACCGTCAGCAGTTTGGGTGGCGGCTCAGGCGGCCTTGCGCTGGGTCACGGCCGCAGCGGATGCCTTGCGGAAGGTCATCACGCCGTCTTCCAGTTTGCCGTTGTGCAGCTGGTCCATGTCCAGGGCGTAGTTCTGGTACAGCTTCCACGGGGCGCGGTCGGCACCCTTGGGCATGTAGGCCTCGGCGCGGGCCACATAGCCCGAGGTCATGTCCAGCAGCGGCGCGGGCTTGACGTTGGGGTCGTTGCGCTCCGGCACGGCGATGCGCGTGCCCGTCTTGTCCATGTGCTTGAGCAAGCGGCAGACGTACTCGGCGATCAGGTCGGCCTTCAGGGTCCACGAGGCGTTGGTGTAGCCCAGCGTGTTCGAGAAGTTGGGGATGTCGCTGAACATCAGGCCCTTGTACGAGATGTGCTCGTTCATCTGGATGGCCTTGCCGTCCACCGTCATCGTCATGCCGCCGAACAGGCGCAGGTTCAGGCCGGTGGCCGTCACGATGATGTCGGCTTCCAGCGTCTGGCCCGACTTCAGCAGGATGCCCTTGTCGGTGAAGCGGTCGATGTGGTCGGTCACCACCGAAGCCTTGCCCTTCTTCAGGACCTTGAACATGTCGCCATTGGGCACGGCGCACAGGCGCTGGTCCCAGGGGTTGTAAGGCGGCGTGAAATGCTTCATGTCGAAGTTCGGGCCGACCTGCATGCGCACCTGCTTGAGCAGGAACTTGCGCACCGCGTTGGGGTACTTGCGCGAGAGCTTGAAGATCAGCTGGGTGATGAAGTTGTTGCGCGCCCGGCTCATCTTGTAGACGGTCATCTCGGGCAGGAACTTCAGCAGCACGCGCACCATCGGGTCGAACTGCGGCACCGAAACCACATAGCTGGGCGTGCGCTGCAGCATGGTCACGTGCTGGGCCTTGTCCGTCATCGAGGGGATCAGGGTGATGGCGGTCGCGCCGGAGCCGATCACGACCACGCGCTTGCCGCTGTAGTCCAGCTCCTCGGGCCAGAACTGCGGGTGGATGACCTGGCCCTTGAAGTCGTTGCGGCCGGGGAAGTCGGGCGTGAAGCCCTCTTCGTAGTTGTAGTAGCCGGAGCACATCATCAGCCAGTTGCAGCTGACCTGTTGCGTCTCGCCCGACTTCTTCTGCACGGTCAGCGTCCAGGCCGCGGTCTCGCTGTTCCAGTCGGCAGACACGACCTTGCTGTCGTAGCGGATGTGGCTGTCGATGCCGTTCTCGCGCGAGGTTTCCTGGATGTAGTTGCGGATGCGGGAGCCGTCGGCGATGACCTGGGGCTCGGTCCAGGGCTTGAAGTTGTAGCCCAGGGTGTACATGTCCGAGTCGGAGCGGATGCCAGGGTAGCGGAACAGGTCCCAGGTGCCGCCGAGCGTGTCGCGGCCTTCCAGGATGGCAAAGGTCTTGCCGGGGCACTGGCTCTTGAGGTGGCGGGCTGCGCCAATGCCGGACAGGCCGGCGCCCACGATCACGACGTCAAAGTGTTCAGACATGCGGCAACTCCAGTGTGCTGGCCCGGGTGGGCCGGCAGGCGTGTCTCCGTGTGGCGCCTGCGGTTTGATGGGGGTCAATGGCTGCTGACTTTATATGTGAAAAGATGCGTTGTCAAATGCCGAAATACCCCATCTGGGTCATGCGCGCGTCAAGGCTTGGGGCGTTCTGTCATCGGCGCGTCCCGATGGCACCCCGCGCTCGCGGGGGGGTGCCGGCGCTTGGGCGAAAATCGAGGCCTTCACATCCCGCGGGACACCCGCCCAGCCCCATGAACGCCGACCGCCCTGACCTGAAGCTCGCTCGCCCGCTGCGCGCCGCCATCATCGACCTGGACGGCACCATGGTGGACACCCTCGGGGACTTCGTCGTCGTGTTGCAGCACACCCTGGCCGACATGGGCTGCAACCCCATCGAGATCGCGCGGGTGGACCGCGGCTTCGTCGAGGCGACCGTGGGCAAGGGCACCGAGGACCTGCTGCGGCGCAGCCTGGCGCACGCCTGGGGCCTGCCCGACGATGCGGCCGATGCGGTCGAGGCCGTGCCCCCAGCCTGGCAGCACTACCAGCGCCACTACGACCGCCTCAACGGCCAGCACGCCGATGTCTTTCCCGGCGTGCGCGAGGGGCTGCAGCAGCTGCGCGAACTCGGCTTGCCCCTGGCCTGCCTGACCAACAAGCCCACGGTGTTTGCCGAGCAACTGCTGACGCTGAAAGGCCTGCGCGGGCACTTCCTGCACGTGTTCGGTGGCGATGCTTTCGAGCGCAAGAAGCCGGACCCTTTGCCGTTGGTCAAGACCTGCGAGGCGCTGGGCGTGCCACCCCAGCAGACGCTGATGGTGGGCGATTCGAGCAACGATGCCCAAGCCGCGCGTGCCGCTGGCTGCGAGGTGCTGCTGGTGCGCTACGGCTACAACCACGGCCACCCCATCGAGGAAGTGTCGGCCTTGGCCCACGTGGACCGGCTGGACGAGGTGGGCTGGGCCGGCTTGTTCAGTCAGCCCTGAACCCCAGCGCTGATCAGAGCAGGGCGTCCAGCACGGGCGGTGCGCGGAAGTCCAGCAGGGCGTCTTTCAGGTCTTGCGTGGTCGGGTGGTTGCCCAGCCACACGCGCAGGACGGCGGGGAAGAAGGTGGGGTCTTCGATGGGCAGGCCCACCGGCGCGCCGTTGACGTAGAACATGGTGCCGCGCTTGGGCACGTACTCGACCGACAGCACGTCGTTGGCGTTCATGCGGCGGATGCGCGAGAACTGCTCGCCCATGGTCCGGATGGCCGGGATCAGGCGGAAGAACTCTTCGCGGCTGCTGTTGGCCTCGATGCCCTTGGTGATGACCTTGCCGATTTCATCGACGCGCATGCCTTGCAGCATCACGAAACGAAGCTCCTTGGGCCCGCCGGTCGAGAAGATCACATCTGCCTTGGACGACTTCTGCGGCACGTACAAGCCGACGGTGTAGAGCTTGGCCACGGCGCGGTAGGACACGCCCGTGCCATTGAGCGTCAGCGGGGTGCCCTCGACCTTGATGGCCTGGGTGTAGTGCACGCCCACCGTGTCGGCTGACTGCGCGTGTGCGCTGTTGCCCGCAACCAGGCTCAGGCCCAGGCTCAGACACGCGGAGGCGAGGCCGGCGGCGACACACCCGCCTGCGGCGTGCGCGCGCATATTCCATGGGTGCTGCATGTTTGTTTCTGATGGGAAGTGGCCAGGTCGTGAATTGTTGCCCGTGCCGCGTTGCACGCCATGTGCGTTTTCCCGATGCCGAGGGCGAAGCTCCGGAACATCCCGACGCCCATTCCAGGGGTGCGCGGACACACGATGGGGGCGAATTTCTGCCTGCCAGGGCGACATGACCGTGTCACGTGTGCCTGTAAGCGCCCTGCTACACTGATTTCATGTTCGTTCAACGCAAACAGACCAGAGGTGCACACGACCGGGGAGCCTGGCCCTGGCGTCGCTGATGCCTGCCTGAAGACGCCACACGCGTGCATGCACGCCATGCTGGCGGCCTTGTCTGTTTCCATGCCAGCGCCGCGCACCCTGCCGCGCCCTGGCTGACGCACCTGGGGCACGGAGGCCCCGCGAACCATGATCACCCACACCGAATTCCAGGCCCTGGCCGCGCAAGGGCACAACCGCATCCCCCTGGTCGCCCAGGCCTTGGCCGACCTCGACACCCCGCTGTCGCTCTACCTCAAGCTCACGCAAGGACGCCCGCAAAGCTTCCTGCTGGAGTCGGTGGTGGGGGGCGAACGCTTCGGGCGCTACTCCTTCGTCGGCCTGCCGGCGCGCACCCTGGTGCGGGCCACCGGTCGCCACGTCGAGGTCGTCACCGATGGCGTGGTGGTCGAGTCGCACGAGACCAATCCGCTCGACTTCATCGCCGCCTACCAGCAGCGTTTCCGGGCCGCGGTGCCGCAAGGTCTGCCGCGGTTTTGCGGCGGCCTGGCCGGCTACTTCGGCTACGACACGGTGCGCCACATCGAGCCGCGCCTGGCCCGCCGACCTGACACGCCCAGCATCGGCACGCCCGACATCCTGTTGCTGCAGTGCGAGGAGCTGGCCGTCATCGACAACCTGGCCGACCGTCTCTACCTGATCGTCTATGCCGATCCGGCCCAGGCGGGCGCCTACGACCGAGCGGTGGCCCGCATCGCCGAGTTGCAGGCGCAGCTCAACGCCGTGGTGCCGGTACCGCCCATCGCCGCCCTGCCCGAGGCCGATCGCCACCCCGTCGAGCGCCACTTCGCCAAGGCCGACTTCGAAGCCGCCGTGCTGAAGTGCAAGGATTACATCGCCGCGGGCGACTGCATGCAGGTCGTCATTGGCCAGCGCCTGGAAAAGCGTTTCACCGCCTCGCCCTTGAGCCTGTACCGGGCGCTGCGCTCGCTCAACCCCAGCCCCTACATGTACTACTACGACCTGGGTGACCACCACGTCGTGGGCTCCAGCCCGGAGATCCTGGTGCGCCAGGAGCACAACGCCGAGGGCGGCGAGACCGTCACGATCCGGCCCATCGCTGGCACGCGCCCGCGCGGCGCCACGCCCGAGGCCGACGTGGCCAACGAGCGCGAACTGCTCGCCGATCCGAAAGAGCGCGCCGAGCACGTCATGCTGATCGACCTGGCGCGCAATGACATCGGCCGCATCGCCAAGACAGGCACGGTGAAGGTCACCGAGGCCTTTGGCATCGAGCGCTACTCTCACGTCATGCACATCGTCAGCAACGTCGAGGGCACGCTGAAAGACGGCATGACCGGCCTGGACGTGCTGCGCGCCAGTTTCCCTGCGGGCACGCTGAGCGGCGCGCCCAAGATCCGCGCCATGGAGATCATCGACGAGATCGAGCCCGTGCAGCGCGGTGTCTATGGCGGCGCTGTCGGCTACCTGAGCTTCGCCGGCGACATGGACGTGGCCATTGCCATCCGCACCGGCGTCATCAAGGACCAGACCTTGTACGTGCAGGCGGGCGCTGGCGTGGTGGCCGACTCGGTGCCCGAGCTGGAGTGGAAAGAAACCGAGGCCAAGGCCCGCGCCGTCATCCGCGCGGCAGAAATGGTCGAGCAGGGGCTCTGAGGCACGCCAGGCTTGCTCAGGGCTTGCGCAAGCGGGCCCGCAGCCTGGCCTGCGCCGGCAGCTCGAAGTGCCGGTACACCCACACGGCCAGGCCGAAGGTCAGCGCCAGGTAGCCGAGCAGCCAGGCCGGCGAGGCCAGTGGCAGGCGTTCGGGCTGGCCGCCGCTCAGGTTGGCCACCAGCAACTGCAGCGGGAAGTGCAGCAGGTAGCTGGCGTAGGTCGTGTTGCCCAGCGTGGCGATCAGGCCTGCCACCGAGGGCGACGTGGGTCGCACCCAGCGCAGCAGGAGCAGCATGGCCAGCGGTGCCAGCAAGGCCGTGTAGAACATCGGCCGCAGGGCGCCCAGGGCGGTGGCTGCCGTGCTGGCCACCAGCAGCAACACGCCTGCAGCGACCAGCGCCCGCTGCAGCCCAGGGGCCAGCCGTGCCACCGCCTCGTGCACCAGGTGCGTCAGGGCGCCCAGGTAGAAAAAAAACACGCACAGCACGATGGGGTGCTCGGTGCGCTTGCTGGCATAGACCGCGCCGGCCAGGCCGATCAGGCCCAGCACCTGCCACCAGCGTGTCAGGCCCAGGCGGCACAGCGCGAAGAACAGGCCATAGACCAGCACCTCGATGGACACGCTCCAGATCGGGCCGTTGAACGACCAATCCGAGCGTCCGGGCCAATCGCTGGCCAGCAGCAGCTGCAGCGCGAAGTGCGGCCAGTCGTTGAACTGGTAAACGTAGTCCGCGCCGTGCTGTTGCCGGTACCACCACGCCATGGCTGCCACCGCCATCAGCGTGAGCAGGTGCAGTGGGTAGAGCCGCGAAAAACGCAGCACCGCGAATCGCCAGGCTGGCACCTCGCCGCGTTGAACCGGCTGCGCGTACTTCCAGAAGAAGATGAAGCCCGACAGCGCCCAGAACACCTGCACGCCCAGCCAGCCAGCCTCGTAAAAGGGCTTGAACAGGCCATAGAGCGGCTGCGCCGTCACGCTGAAGCCCTGGTGCGCCGCGCCGACCACATAGAAGTGGTTGTAGTGCCACAGCAGCACCGAGATGGCGCAGGCAAAGCGCAGCAACTCCAGGCCCAGCAAGGACTTGTCGCCGCCGTGGGTGGAGGCGGTGAACAGCGGGGGCGCAGGGGCTGACATAGAATGACCATCATGCAGCAAGCACAGGTCATGTCCATCCTTGTTCTGAAGGATTTCCGCTGGTGGCGGTGACGCCAGCCATGACCACCTGACCCTGCGCGCCGGCCCCCCACCGTGCGGCCGCCCGAGACAAGGGTCCCGACCGGGGAAGGCCACAGACGCCGCTGAGGTCCGCCAGTGATGCATGCCACCAGTGAACGTCCGGCTCCGCCTGAGGGGATGGTACAAAGCCTCCCCGTGAACCCATCCTGAGATGCGAGGATTGCGGCCATGCTGCTGATGATCGACAACTACGACAGCTTCACCTTCAACCTCGTCCAGTACTTCTGTGAGCTGGGCGAAGAGGTCAAGGTGGTGCGCAATGACGAAATCACGCTCGACGAGATCGCGGCCTTGAAGGCCGACCGCCTCGTGCTGTCACCCGGGCCCTGCTCGCCCGCCGAAGCCGGTGTGTGCGTGCCGGCCCTGCAGCGCTTTGCCGGCCAACTGCCCATCCTGGGCGTGTGCCTGGGCCACCAGAGCATCGGCGCAGCACTCGGTGGCAAGGTGGTGCGCGCGGCCGAGCAGATGCACGGCAAGACCAGCACCATCACGACGGATGAACAAGGCGTTTTCGCCTGCCTGCCCAAGCAGTTCACCGTGATCCGTTACCACTCGCTGGCCATCGAGCGCGCCTCGCTGCCCGACTGCCTGCACGTCTCGGCCACCACCGAGGACGGCGAGATCATGGGCGTGCGCCACAAGGGCCCGCAGACCGACCCGAGCTTCGCGCCGCTGGAAGGTGTGCAGTTCCACCCCGAGTCCATCCTGACCGAGCACGGCCACGCCATGCTGGCCAATTTCCTGAAGATGTGACGCCCTGTCCTGAGGTCCCCGCCATGAGCCAGATCACCGACCAGCAAGCCCTGCAGCGCGTCATCGAGCACCGCGAGATCTTCCACGACGAGATGCTGGGCCTGATGCGCCGCATCATGACCGGTGAGATGTCGCCGGTGGTCATGGCTGGCCTGATCACCGGCTTGCGCGTCAAGAAGGAAACCGTGGGCGAGGTCACGGCCGCGGCCCAGGTCATGCGCGAGTTCGCCACGCCCGTGCACATCGCCGACAAGGCCCATCTGGTGGACCTGTGCGGCACCGGGGGCGACGGCGCCCACACCTTCAACATCAGCACCACGGCCATGTTCGTGGCCGCCGCCGCCGGCGCGCGCGTGGCCAAGCACGGCGGTCGTTCGGTGTCGTCGTCCACCGGCAGCGCCGACGTGCTCGAAGCCCTGGGCGTGGGCATCAACCTGCAACCCGACAACGTGGCTCGGGCCCTGCTTGATACCGGCATCGGCTTCATGTTCGCGCCCAACCACCACGGCGCCATGAGGCACGCCGCGCCCATCCGCAAGGAGCTGGGCGTGCGCACGCTGTTCAACATCCTGGGGCCGCTGACCAACCCGGCGGGTGCGCCCAACCAGCTCATGGGCGTCTTCCACCCCGACCTGGTCGGCATCATGGCGCGCGTGCTGCAGCGCCTGGGTTCGCAGCACGTGCTGGTGGTGCATGGCAGCGATGGCCTGGACGAGATCACCCTGGCCGGCGAGACCCTGGTGGCCGAGCTGAAAGACGGCGAGGTGCGCGAGTACCGCATCCACCCGGGCCAGTTCGGCATCGCCGAGCACGACGGCTCCATGCTCAAGGCGCAGAGCCGCGAGATGTCGCAGGCCATCTTGCAGCGCGTGCTGGCCAATGAGCCCGGGCCTGCGCGCGACATCGTGCTGATGAACGCGGGCGCGGCCCTGTACGCCGCCGACGTGGCCGACAGCCTGGCCGATGGCATCGAGCGCGCCCGCTCAGCCTTGGCCTCGGGCCGGGCCGCCGAGAAGCTCGACCAGTTCGTGCTGGCCACGCAGCGCCTGGCCGCAACGCAACCCTGAGACCCCGACATGTCCGACATCCTCAAGCAGATCGTTGCCGTCAAGCACGAAGAGATCGCGACCGCGCTGAAGACCCGATCACTGGCGGAGGTGCGCGCCCAGGCCGAGCAGCGCAACCGCGATCTGAACGATGTGCGCGATTTCGCCGGCGCCCTGCGCGCCAAGGTGGCCGCCGGCCAGGCCGCGGTCATCGCCGAGGTCAAGAAAGCCAGCCCCAGCAAGGGCGTGCTGCGCGAGCAATTCGTGCCCGCCGACATCGCGCGCAGCTACGCCCAGCACGGCGCCGCCTGCCTGAGCGTGCTGACCGACGAGCGCTTCTTCCAGGGCGCCACCGCCTACCTCCAGCAAGCCCGCGAAGCCTGCAGCCTGCCTGTGCTGCGCAAGGACTTCATGGTCGACGCCTTCCAGGTCTATGACGCCCGCGCCATGGGCGCCGACTGCATCCTGCTGATCGCGGCCTGCCTGGACGACGCGCAGATGCGCGACCTCGAGGCCCTGTCGCACGAGCTGGGCATGGCCGTGCTGGTCGAGGTGCACGACGGCGAAGAACTCGACCGGGCCCTGAAGCTCAAGACACCGCTGGTCGGCATCAACAACCGCAACCTGCGCACCTTCGAGGTCACGCTGGACACCACGCTGGGCCTGCTGCCGCGCGTGCCGGACGATCGCCTGCTGGTGACCGAGTCCGGCATCCTGGGCCGCGACGACGTGCAGCGCATGCGCGCCGCCGACGTGCACGCCTTCCTGGTCGGCGAGGCCTTCATGCGCCAGCCTGATCCGGGTGCGGCGCTGGCCGAGCTGTTCGCCTGAGCCGAGGAGGCCTTGGCGTGAGCCAGGAGGCGTTCCCGTTCCAGGAGGCAGGGGCGCATGCGGCGCCTGTGCCGGCCTTGTCGCGCCCGCTGGACGCGCTCTTCGAGGGCGTGCCTGCCGATTGGCGTCCGCTGACCGATGCCTTTCGTGCCTCGGCCCAGGGCCAGGCGCTCATCACCCGTGTCGATGCGGCCCGTGCAGGTGGCGCCGCCATCTACCCGGACGATGTCTTTGCCGCCTTGCGCTGGACGCGGCGAGCCGAGGTGCGGGTGCTCATCCTCGGGCAGGACCCCTACCACGGGCCTGGGCAGGCGCATGGCCTGGCGTTTTCGGTGCGGCCGGGCGTGGCCATCCCGCCCAGCCTGCGCAACATCCGCAAAGAGCTCCAGCGGGACCTGGGCCGGACGGTGCCCGCCCATGGTTGCCTGCAGGCCTGGGCTCAGTGCGGCGTGCTCTTGCTCAACACCGTGCTCACGGTGGAGGCCGGCCAGGCGGCCAGCCACGCGGGCTGGGGCTGGGAGGCGCTGACCGATGCCTTGGTGGCTGCGGTGGCCGCCGATGCCGAGCCCAAGGTGGCGATGCTGTGGGGCGCGCACGCGCAACGCAAGGCTGCTTTGATGCAGCAGGCCCGCCAGGCCGCAGGGGTGCCAATGGACGACCTCTTGCTGCTGCAAAGCAACCACCCCTCGCCGCTGTCGGCCACGCGTGGCCCCGTGCCCTTCCTGGGCAACGGCCATTTCGGCCAGGCCCGGGACTTCTGGGCGCAGCGCGGGGTGGCGTTGGACTGGGCCCTGGACTGAGCGTCAGTCGAAGTACCAGACGCTCATCACGCCGAGGTGGTTGGCTTCGAACTTTTCTTCCAGCGTGAGCAGGCCACCGTCCAGCAACGCTTGTGGGGCGTTCTTGACGCGGTAGGACTCGACCACGTAGCGAGCCTTCAGGCCCCAGCTCGGGGTGAGTGCGTATTCGGCCTCCAGGATGGCGCCCACGTTGGACTTGAAGTGCGCGGTGCCGTTGCAGCTGGCGCAAGCCGTGTTGTCGAACTTGAAGACCGCGTGGGTTGCCTTGCGTAACCCAAAGCCGATGCGCGTGCGCTCGGTGGCATGCCACAACAGGGTGGCTTCTATCGGCAGGCGGCGAAATCGCGCCTTCTCGCCGCGGATGCCGTTGACCTGGTCGTTGTGGTACGCCCCGGTGAGCTGCAGCGTCAAGGGCAACTCGCCCAGCCTGCGGCTCAAGCCCAGGCGCAGGTCGAAGCCGCCGCCGGAGCTGACGTCCTCTTGGTAGGTGGGGCCGCTGCCGCTGACCGGCACCAAATTGATGCGGGCAATCTTGTCCCCGCCCGACGTGAAGCCCAGGCCCACAAAAGGCCGCCAGCTGTTGCGCGTGCTGAGGGTGTCGAAGCCGTCGGCAAAACTGGAGGCCGCGGCCAGCGACAAGGCGCACGCGACCATGGCACGGATGTGGCGCATGGAGATTCCCTGAAATGTTCTGATGGCCGAGATTGTGCCGCAGCCCAGTGACATTCAAACGGTGACCGAAGTGTGTTTGTCGAGCACCAGGCAATGGCGGATGTGATTGTCGGAAATCACGCCGTCCACACCCATTCAGGGGTGCATCAAGCCGTGGAAATTTGCCAGAATCCAGGTGCCGATGACGCATGAAGCCGTTGGGTGGGCGGCGTGGCTTGATGCCAGGGCGAACCATGCGCGAGCGTGTGCGCGGTACTTGGCCACCATGTGGTCGACGGCGCTTCCATCAACCGCCGTGCGCCTCTGGCGCGTCAGGGCCTGTTCCGTCGAAACCCTCCTCATGGCCACCATCCCCACCGTTTCAGGCCCCGCACGCTGCATCACGCTGGGCGTGGTGATCGTCAACTACCAGACCTACGACCTCACGATGCGCTGCGTGGCGTCCCTGCTGGCGCAGGGCATTGCCGAGGCGCCGCACATCGTGGTGGTGGACAACGACTCCCCCGACGGTTCCGGTGCGCGTTTGCAGGCCGACTTGCCCGCGGGCGTGGTCACGTTGCTGTCGGGGCGCAACGGAGGGTTTGGCGCCGGGGTGAACATCGGCGTGGACGCGCTGTGCACCGACCTCGTGCTCATTTTGAATCCGGACACCTATTTCGAATCCAATCGCATGGATGTGATTCGTCAGATGTTCCATGATTCACCGAAAATGGGCGTGGCGGGCCTCAAATTGGTGAACCCCGACGGCAGCCTGCAATATTCCGCTCGCAGGTTTTATTCCCTCCCGGATATTCTGGCGCGCCGCACCATGTTGGGGAAACTCGGTCCGCTGCGCCGCATGGAGCGCTCGCACCTGCTGACCCGCAGTTGGCGCCAGCACGCCCACACGCCGTTTTTCGAGGCCGACTGGGTCATGGGCACCGGCTTCGTGGTCCGTCGCAGCGCCTTCGACCAGGTGGGGCGCATGGACGAGGGCTACTTCCTCTATTTCGAGGAGGTGGACCTGTGTGCGCGCATGTGGATCGAGGGTTGGCAGGTGGTGGCGGTGCCCCAGGTGGCGCTCGTCCACGACCACCAGCGCAGCAGCGCGGCGGGCATCATGTCTCGGGCTGGCAAGACCCACCTGCGCAGCATGGCCCGCTTCTTCGCCAAATTCGGTGTGCCCTGGTGGTCACGCCCCTCGCGTGCCCGCATGGCCGCAGCCCTCGCGCGCTGGCAGGCGGCGCAGCAAGGGGATGCCGCCACAGGTGCGCCTGTGACCGAGCCGCAACACGGGGGCTGAGCCGAGCCCCTGCTCCCGCCATCGCCTGCCGCGTGACTTGGGCCCCCCGTATCATCGGCGGGCACCGCGCCGGTCAGATCACCCGGTCCGGCCGTGCTTTGCGGCCCTCCTTCTGCTCTCGCCATGAACAAGACCCCTGCCCTCCTGCTGGCCAGCCTCCTTGCCATGCTCGCCCTGGCGGCGTGCGTGCCCCCGGGCGTGTTGCAGGCGCCCCAAGGGTTCGACATTGCTCCCCACATGGTCACGCCGGCGCAACTGGCGGCCTTGCCCAAGGTGCCCACGCGCATCCGGGCGGGCGACACCCTGCGCATCGTCCGTGACGCCCAGGACTCGGCCAGCCTGGACCTGCGCAACCTCGTCGATGACAGCCAGACCCTGAACTACGTGGTGCGTGCCGATGGCAGCATCGCCTTCCGCTATGCCGGCCGCATCGAGGCCGCGGGCAAGACGCCCGAGGAGCTGGCCGAGGCCTTGCGCACCAAGCTGGCGGTGTACTACCGCGAGCCGGGCGTGACGGTCAACATCACGACCTCGCCGAGCAGCAAGGTCGTGATCGGCGGGGCTGTGCGCACGCCGCTGACGGTGGACCTCTACGCCGTGTCCAGCCTGGAGCAGGCCTTGTTCGCCGCAGGTGGCTTGCTGCCCGGCGCCGATCCGGCCCGCCTGGCGCTCTTGCGCCTGGACGATCAGGACCGCTACCGCGTGCACTTCATCGACTTCTCCGACGTGCTGCAGCCGCAAGAAGGCGGACGCTCGGCCATCGCCCTGCAACGCGGCGACATCGTCTTCGTGCCCAAGTCCAACGCGGGGGCTTCGGCCGATGGCGTGGACCTGTACTTCAACCAGTTGTTGCCGTTCTCGCGCGCCTTGGGCGTGAACGCCACGGCCAACGTCAACTGAGCCACGGGGCCGCCGCCGCACACCATGATCGACATCCGCTCCCTGCGCGACCTGGTCCGCCTGTTCTACATCTTCCGCCGCGAGTTCTGGCTGGCCTTTGCCGGCGTGGCCGTGCTGGCCGTGGCCGGTGCCTTCCTGCTGCCGCCGAAGTACGTCTCGGACGCGCGCTTGCTGGTCAAGCCGGGTCGGGAGAACATGACGGCGCCCATCGAGGCGGCCGACCGCCAGGCCATTTACCCCCAAAGCACCACGCGCGACCCCATCCTCGACGAGGAGAAGATGCTCACCGGTCGCCCGGTGCTGATGCAGGTGGCGCGCCTGTACCTGGCCGAGATGTCGGCCGAGCCGCGGCGCGAGGGCTTCGTGGGCGAATTCAAGGACGCGCTTGGCAGCGTGCGCAAAGCCGTGGGCGGCGCGGTGGGCAGGGCCTTGGCCGCCATCGGCCTGGTCGAGGTGCAGAGCGAGGAAGAGGCCGTCGCCGAGAAGCTGGCGGCGCGCTTTGCGGTCACGCACGGGCCGGGCTCCAACGTGATGGAACTGAGCTTCACCTGGGGCGACCCGGTGGTGGCGCAGCGGGTGCTGAAAAGCTGGATCCGCGTTTACCTCGATGAGCGCACGACCGTGCTGGGCCGCAAGACGCTGGTGACGTTTTATGAAGCCAAGGTGCGCGACTCCGATCAGCAAATCGAGTCGGCCAAGAGCCTGCTGCGCACTCGCCTGGTCAGCATCGACGGCACCAGCGCCCAGGAGCGCCTGGACGCCCTGACCAAGCGCCTCAACGATCTCAGCACGCGCCGCGCCGAGATCGCCGCCGAGCGCACCGCCCTGCTCAACGGCATTGGCTACGCCAGCCAGCAGGTGGGCAGCCTGGCCAAGGAGACGGTGTCCGAGCGCGAGCTGGGCAACAGCCCGACCTTCCAGGCCCTGAGCACGCAGCTGGCCGACCTCAAGCGCCAGCGCGCCGATGCCTTGCGCATCTTCAAGGACACGGCGCCTACCATCGTGGCGCTCAGCGAAAGCATCGCCACGCTGGAGGCCCAGCTCAAGACGGAAGACCGCGTGCTGCAGCGCTCCGAGCGCCGCACGCCCAACGAACTCAACACGGTGATGGCGCGCAACCAGCTGGAAAAATCCATGCGCCTGCGTGAGCTGGACGCCTTGCACACGGCCTTCGACAAGGAGGCCAACCAGCTGGAGGCCGTGCGCCGCAAGGTGCTGGCGACCGAGCCCGAGCTGGCTCGCCTTGAGCAGGCCCTGTCGGTGGCTGAGAAGAGCCGTGCGCTCTACCTCGACAGCCTGGAGAAGGCGCGCATCGACCAGGCGCTGGACGACAACCGCATCAACAACATCGCCCAGATCCAGGAGGCTTCGCTCAACCCCAGCCGCAGCTCGCCCAAGAGCCTGTTGCTGCTGATCCTGGCGCTGCCGGCGGCGGGCATCGTTGGCCTGGCGGTGGTCTACCTGTGCGCCATGTTCGACCAGCGCATCCACGATGGCGGCCGCTTCGAGGAGCGCTTCGGCGTACCGCTGTGGTCGGCCGTCAAGGACATCGATGGCAGCGGCCCCGACAACGATTTCCACGCCAGCCTCTACCGCATCTACGGCACCTTGCCGCTGG
>Ga0209617_10000235_pt1 | contig 23430 bp, 19 predicted proteins | sample LakEriepJuly2011_2_FD_187459 | JGI IMG/M metagenome (GOLD analysis project Ga0209617, IMG submission 187459) | Freshwater microbial communities from dead zone in Lake Erie, Canada - CCB epilimnion July 2011 (SPAdes) (version 2) | ecosystem: Environmental > Aquatic > Freshwater > Lentic >...
TGGTGGTCGATGACGACGCCCGCATCCGCGACCTGCTGCGCCGCTACCTCAGCCAGGAGGGCTTCGAAGTGCTGCTGGCAGAAGATGCCAAGGCGCTCAACCGACTGCTGACGCGTGAAACCGTGGACCTGATCGTGCTGGACCTGATGCTGCCCGGCGAAGACGGGTTGTCCATCTGCCGTCGCCTGCGCGCGGCCAACGACAGCACCCCCATCATCATGCTGACGGCCAAGGTCGAAGACGTGGACCGCATCGTCGGTCTGGAAGTCGGTGCCGACGACTACTTGCCCAAGCCCTTCAACCCGCGCGAGTTGCTGGCCCGCATCCATGCCGTGCTGCGCCGCCGCCCGGCCCAGGAAGCGCCTGGCGCGCCCGCCAAGGAGGCCCAGACCGTCACCTTCGGCCCCTTCGAGTTCGACCTGGCCCTGCGCCGCCTGAGCAAGGAAGGCGAGCCGATCGCGCTGACCACGGGCGAGTTCTCCATGCTCAAGGCCCTGGTGCGCCACCCACGCCAGCCGCTGAGCCGCGACAAGCTGGCCCAGCTGGCGCGTGGCCGCGAGTTCGAACCGTTTGACCGCAGCCTGGACGTGCAGATCTCGCGCCTGCGCAAGATGATCGAACCCGATCCGGCACAGCCGCGCTACATCCAGACCGTCTGGGGCGTGGGCTATGTGTTCGTGCCGGACGGTGGGGCCTGATCGATGCCGCGCAAGCGTTTCGCACTCAGTCTTTTCTGGCGAACCTTCATCCTCCTGGCGCTGCTGCTGGCGGCGGGCATCTTTGCCTGGCTGCAGACCTTTCGCGCGCTGGAGTTCGAGCCACGCGCGGTGCAGTCCGCTCAGCAGATCGCCAGTCTGGTGAACCTGTCTCGAGCGGCGCTGCGATACGCCGACGCCATCAACCGCGTGACGCTGATCAAGACGCTGTCGGACCAGGAGTCCATCCGACTCAAACCGCGTGAGCCCTCTGACCGCTTCGAGCCCTTCGAAGTCAGCGGCTTGACACGCACCATCAGCCAGGAGCTGCGCTCCCGCCTGGGGCCCGCCACCATCGTGGCCAGTGCCGTCAATGGCACGCCCGGGCTGTGGGTGGGCTTCCAGATCGAGCGGGACAACTACTGGCTGCAGGCCGACCCCAACCGGGTGGGGCCGCTCACGGGTCGCACATGGTTCGTCTGGGTGGGCATCGCACTGATCGCCACGCTGCTGGGCTCGGCCGTCATCGCGCGGCTCATCAACCAGCCGCTCAAGGAGCTGTCGTTCGCTGCGAGCCGCATCCGCGAGGGTGAGTACGACTCGGTGCTCGACGAGTCCATGATCACCCGCGAAATCCGCGAGGTGAACCAGGGTTTCAACCGCATGGCGCGCGAGTTGGCCAAGGTCGATGAAGACCGCGCCGTGATGCTGGCCGGCATCAGCCATGACCTGCGGACCCCGCTGGCACGGCTGCGCCTGGAGGCCGAAATGAGCGTGGTGGACGAGGAGGCCAAGCGCAACATCGCGGCAGACATCGACCAGCTTGACGCCATCATCGACAAGTTCATGGACTACGCCCGGCCCGGCGAGGTGGAGTTGGTGCCCGTGCACGTGTCGAGCGTGGTTGACAAGGCCATCAGCCAGTTCCGCGACACCAAGCGCATCCGCATCACGGCCAAGCTGCCCATCGACACGAAGGTCATGGCCGACGAGACCGAACTGGGGCGCGTGCTGACCAACCTGTTCGAGAACGCACGCCGCTACGGACGCAACACCTACACAGGCATCACCAACGTGGACGTGAGCTACACGCGCGCAGGCTCGTGGGTGATCCTGAGCGTGCGCGACCATGGCCCGGGCGTGGCCCCGGAGAAACTGCCGCAGCTGACCACGCCCTTTTTCCGCGGCGACGCAGCGCGCACGGCGGCCACAGGCGCGGGGCTGGGCTTGGCCATTGTGGACAAGGCTTTGCAGCGCATGAGTGGGGACTTCGAACTGGCCAACGCGCCCGGCGGCGGGCTGGTGGCGCACATCAAGCTCAAGCGGGCGCCCTGATCAACCCGCCTTGAAGAGCAGGCAAACGGCACGGGCCTCGATGGCCCGGCCCTCGCCCACCGGTCCCATTTTCTCGGCCGTCTTGGCCTTCACGTTCACAGCATCGACCGACAGGCCCAGGGCCTGAGCGATGCGGTCGCGCATGGCCGGGATGTGTGGCGCCATCTTGGGCGCCTGCGCGACGATGGTGGTGTCGAGGTTGCCCACGGCCCAACCTGCGGCCGCCACACGGCGCGCCGCTTCTTGCAGCAAAGCCACCGAATCCGCGCCCTTGAAGGCGGGGTCGGTGTCGGGGAAGTGCCGACCGATGTCGCCCAGGGCAGCTGCACCCAGCAAAGCATCGGTGATGGCGTGGAGCAAGGCGTCGGCGTCGGAGTGACCGAGCAAGCCGTGGCTGTGGGGGATGGTGACACCACCCAGGATCAATGGGCGGCCTTGCACCAAGGCGTGGGTGTCCCAGCCTTCTCCGATGCGCATGATGGGTGCATTCATGGCCTGCATTGTGGCGCAAGCCAGGTCGAGGGCGGCGGTCCGCCAGGCCCTCGCAGCGCTGGACATGCCGGCGCGCCCATGTCGCACAGTTCTGGTGCGACATGCCATCCCCCACCCTCAACGCACCAAAACAGGACGCTCAACAGGCTGCATTGCGCATGCCGGAGGTGCAAGCGCCCCATGCGCGCGCACGAGAGCATCCATTCGCCCCAAAGTTAGGCACACTAATTGCTTAATTTGGTGCAAAACTCGCTTCAGGATGTCATCGGCCTCATGTTGGTGCATCCGCGTTCTTGGATTTTCTGGACGATCGCACATGGAACAACTCAAACAAAGCGCCGACGCGCTGTTCATCCTGCTGGGCGCCATGATGGTGCTGGCCATGCACGCAGGCTTCGCTTTCCTGGAGCTGGGCACGGTGCGCGGCAAGAACCAGGTCAATGCCCTGGTCAAGATCCTGGTGGATTTCTGTGTGTCGACCCTCGTGTATTTCTTCGTGGGCTACACGATCGCTTATGGCGTGGACTTCTTCGCTGGCGCTGGCACGCTGGCCCAGAACAATGGCTATGCGCTGGTCAAGTTCTTCTTCTTGCTGACGTTTGCTGCAGCCATCCCGGCCATCATTTCTGGCGGCATCGCCGAGCGCGCCAAGTTCGGCCCACAGTTGGTGGCCACAGCGGTCATCGTCGGGGTGTTCTACCCTTTGTGCGAGGGCGCTGTGTGGAACAACAAATTCGGATTTGAAGACTGGCTGCAGTCCGTGACGGGCTCCCAGTTGCATGACTTTGCCGGCTCGGTGGTGGTGCACGCCTTCGGTGGCTGGATCGCGCTGCCGGCTGTGCTCATCCTGGGTGCACGGCGCAACCGCTACCGCAAAGATGGCGCTGTGTCGGCTCACCCGCCGTCGAGCATCCCTTTCCTGGCATTGGGATCGTGGATCCTGGTCGTGGGCTGGTTCGGCTTCAATGTGATGAGCGCACAGACCCTCGACAAAATGTCCGGCCTGGTGGCGGTGAACTCCCTGATGGCCCTGGTGGGCGGCACCCTGGTGGCCGTGCTGATGGGAAAGAACGACCCAGGCTTCGCCTACAACGGCCCGCTGGCCGGCCTGGTGGCCGTTTGTGCAGGTTCGGACATCATGCACCCCGCTGGCGCCCTCGTGGTCGGTGCGGTGGCCGGCGCCCTGTTCGTGATCATGTTCACCCTGGTGCAGAACAAGCTGAAGATTGACGATGTTCTGGGCGTGTGGCCCTTGCACGGTCTGTGCGGCGCCTGGGGTGGCATCGCTGCCGGCATTTTTGGCCAAACCTCTCTCGGGGGCATGGGTGGGGTGAACCTGGGCACACAGGTGCTGGGCACGCTGATCGTGGTGGTGTTCGCGCTGGTGACTGGCGGCCTGGTTTATGGCGTGCTGAACAAGTTCATGGGGCTGCGCCTGAGCCACGAAGAAGAGTTCGAGGGAGCGGACCTGTCCATCCATCGCATCAAGGCATCGCCGGAGCAGGAGGTTTCCTGGTGACACGCCCAAGCCCGGCACCCACCGGGCTTTTTTCATGGATCATCCCCAGGCGCTGTAGACAAAATAGCCAAAATGTCTAAAATAGCCAACAACCTCCACTCCCCGGCCGACACCATGACAGCCCTCCACCTGCGCAACCCCTTGGGTGACAACGTGGACGTTCCCGAGTTCTCGGCCACGGAGGCCAAGAACAGCTTCGGACGGGTGCTGGACGCTGCATCCAGCCAGGGCATGGTGGCCATCACCAAACGCGACCGAACCACCGCCGTGGTGCTGTCGCTGGACGCCTACCAGGCTCTGCTAGACGCACGTGACCAGGCATTGGGCAGCTTGAGCCACGAATTCAACGCCCTGTTGCAACAGATGCAAACGCCCGCCTCTCGCAAGGGCATGATGGCCGCGTTCGATGCCAGTCCCGAGGCCTTGGGCCAAGCCGCGCTGACAGCGGCACAAGCACCGCGCTGAGTTCACGCGCCCCCGCGTCAGACGCCATGCAGCGCGTCGCACACTGACCTCGGTGCCAGCCGCCGTGACGCTTGCCAGGTTGACGACAAAGCGCATCCGCGCTGCTCCCCACAAAATCACACAGAGAGACTGCCCGTGGACCAGACAGCCCACGCCCCCCGCCTGTTCGTGCTCGCAGGCACCAACGGTGCTGGCAAAAGCAGCATCGGTGGCGCGATGATCCGCGCCTGCGGCGCCCAATACTTCAATCCGGATGAGGCTGCCGCGCGCATCCGTCAGGCGCAGCCGCACCTCAGCGTCACGCAGGCCAACAGCGCCGCGTGGCACGAGGGCAAGCGCCTGCTCCAGCACGCCATTGCCCAAGGCCTGGACCACAACTTCGAGACCACCTTGGGCGGCCAGAGCTTTGCCCGGTTGCTGAAACAGGCCGCCGATGCGGGCCACGAGGTTCGCATCTGGTACGTGGGTCTGGCCAGCCCGGAGCACCACTTGGCCCGCGTCAAGGCGCGGGTGCGCAAGGGCGGGCACGACATCCCGGAGGCAGACATCCGCCGACGCTTCGATCAAAGCCGCTTGCAACTCATCCAGTTGCTGCCGCACCTGACAGAGCTGCGCGTGTACGACAACACCGACGAGGCCGATCCGCACCTGGGCATGGCTCCCAAGCCGCGCCTGGTGCTGCACTGGCAAGCTGGGCAGGTGCTCGCCCCGGCGGATGCCGCGGCCATGACACAGACACCAGAATGGGTCAAGCCGGTGGTGATGGCCGCGCTGAAAGGGGCGTTGAAAGGGGCGTTGAAAGTCGGTTTGAAAACGGCAGAGGCCGTCCGAAACAAACCAGCCATCAAGCCCGCGTCCGCAGCAGGCGTTCGGCCAAAGCAAAGTCGCCCGGCCAAGTCACCTTGATGTTCTCCCAGTCGCCCGGCACCAAGCGCGGCATGTGTCCCAGGGCTTCGATGGCACTGGCCTCGTCGGTGATGGTCGCAGCACTCTGCGGGTCGGACAGGGCCGACGTCAATGCAGGGCGCAGCAGCCCCAGGCGGAACATCTGCGGAGTCTGAGCGGCCCACTTGGCGGTGCGGTCCACCGTGGCTTCTGCGCGGGCTTCGCCGTCTGCACCTCGCACAGCGGCCTTGAGCGTGTCGGCCAGGGGCAAGGCCAGCAGGCCACCGACCTCATCGGCCTCGCAGTCGGCAATCAGCCTCGCCACCCACTCAGGCCGCAACAGGCAACGCGCTGCATCGTGCACCAGCACCCAGTCGTGCGGCTGGGCGCCACGGGCCAGCAACTCGGCCAGTCCGTTGGCCACACTCTCAGCGCGGGTGGCACCGCCCACGCGGGCGACCCAGGCACGCTCGCCCGTGAAGGCGGGTGCGTGGCGCTCGAACTGCACATCACCCGGGGAGAGCACCACCAGCGTGGCCTCAAGCCGAGGCACGGCTTGCAAGGCGGCCAGGGTGTGGGCCACGACGGCCTGCCCCGCCACCGCGTGGTACTGCTTGGGGCCACCCACGCTGGCGCGCTCGCCCACACCGGCGCAAGGCACCAGGGCATAGCAACGGGGCAGGAAGTCGGGTGACGTCAAGGTGAATGGCATGGCATCGGACATGACGAGATTGTCCCCCACCTAAAATGCTCGCTTCAGCAGACGCCCGGCCACCGTCGTGACCGGGCGCTTTGCCATTGCCGATCGCCAGTTCACGAACGCCAGCCCGCTCCTCCGCCACACCGATCCGACACGCGCCATGCTGCCTGCCCTGCCACTGCCCTCCATCGCCGCCGGCAAACGCCACGCCGTGCCCCGCCCCACCGGCTCGGGCGATGCCTTGCTGCTGGCCCGTTTTGCACAGGCGCGCAAAGCCCAGGGTCAGCTGACTGCCCTGCTCACCGCAGACCCGGCCGACGCCCAGCGCCTGCTCGATGAGATCGCCTTCTTCGCCCCCGACCTGCGCTGCGCCATCTTCCCGGACTGGGAGACGCTGCCCTACGACACCTTCTCGCCGCACCAGGACCTCATCTCCGAGCGCCTGGCCACGCTGTGGCGCATGCAAAACGGCGTCGCTGGCGATGCCGACAAGGGCGTGGACCTGGTGCTGCTGCCCGCCACCACGGCACTGACCCGGCTCGCGCCGCCCTCCTTCCTGGCGGCCTACACCTTCCACTTCAAGCAAAAGCAAAAGCTCAATGAAGCCGCGCTGAAATCTCAGCTCACGCTGGCGGGCTACAACCACGTCAGCCAGGTCGTGTCGCCGGGCGAGTACGCCGTGCGCGGTGGCCTCATCGACCTCTACCCCATGGGTTCGCTGGTGCCCTACCGGGTCGATCTGTTCGGTGACGAGGTGGACTCCATCCGCACCTTCGACCCCGACAGCCAACGCAGCCTCTACCCCGTGCCCGAGGTGCGCCTGCTGCCTGGCCGCGAGTTCCCGATGGACGAGGCCGCGCGCGGCGCCTTCCGCAACCGCTGGCGCGAGCGCATCGAGGGTGACCCGAGCAAATCCCGCATCTACAAAGACATCGGCACGGGTGTGGCCACGGCGGGCATCGAGTACTACCTGCCGCTGTTCTTCGACGAGACCTCGACCTTCTTCCAGCACCTCGGTGACCCCGCCCAAGGTGGCGCTGCCGTCGTGCTGCACGGTGATGTCGACGAGGCCCTGCGCCGCTTCTGGACCGAAACCCGCGAGCGCCACCGCTTCCTGCAGCACGACCCCGAACGGCCGCTGCTGCCGCCCGAAGACCTCTTCCTCAAGCCGGAGGACTTCTTCGCCCTGGCCAATGCCCATGCGGTGCTGGTGGTGCGCAGCACCGAGCCCACAGAGCCCACAGCATGGGCGCGCCAACTGCCGAACCTCAGCGTGGAGCGCGGCGGCCAGGACCCGCTGCGCAAGCTGGAGCAGCACATGGCGACCACCGAGGCCCGCGTGCTCGTGGTCGCCGAAAGCGCCGGCCGCCGCGAGAGCCTGATGGAGCTGCTGCGCGACCACAAGATCGACCTGCCCAGCGTGGAGTCGCTGCAGGCCTTCGTGGACAGCGGCCATCGCCATGCCATCACCGCAGCGCCTTTGGCAGCGGGTTTCATCTGGCAAGCCGACGATGCACAAGGCGCGGCGCAGAGCTTGCACCTCGTCACAGAGACCGAGCTCTTCGACGCCAGCCCGACCACACGGCGTCGCCGCAAGAAGAACGAGCAGACCACCGACGTCGACTCGCTCATCAAGGACCTGTCCGAGCTGAACGTGGGCGACCCCGTGGTGCACAGCAACCACGGCATCGGCCGCTACCAGGGCCTCATCAACCTCGATTTGGGCGATGGGCCTTCGGAGTTTTTGCACCTGGAGTACGCCGACAAGGCCACGCTGTACGTGCCGGTGTCGCAGCTGCACCTGATCAGCCGCTACACGGGCGTCAGCGCCGACGAAGCCCCGCTGCATCGCCTGGGCTCGCCGCAGTGGGACAAGGCCAAGCGCAAGGCCGCCGAACAGGTGCGCGACACCGCAGCCGAGCTGCTCAACCTCTACGCCCGCCGCGCCGCCCGCGAAGGCCATGCCTTCCGCTTCAGCGCCCAAGACTACGAGGCCTTCGCCACCAGCTTCGGCTTCGAGGAAACGCCCGACCAGCGCGCCGCCATCCACGCCGTCATCCAGGACATGATCAGCCCGCGCCCGATGGACCGCCTGGTCTGCGGCGACGTGGGCTTCGGCAAGACCGAGGTCGCCCTGCGCGCCATGTTCGTGGCCGTCACCAGTGGCAAGCAAGTCGCCCTGCTGGCGCCCACCACCCTGCTGGCCGAACAGCACTACAACAACATCTCCGACCGTTTTGCGCAGTGGCCCGTGAAGGTGGCCGAGATGTCGCGCTTCCGCTCCGCCAAGGAAATCAAAGGCGCGATGCAGGGCCTGGAAGACGGCACCATCGACATCGTTGTGGGCACGCACAAGCTGCTGAGCGAAACGGTCAAATTCAAGCGCCTGGGCCTGCTGATCATCGACGAAGAGCACCGTTTCGGCGTGCGCCACAAGGAGGCCATCAAGGCCATGCGCGCCGACATCGACGTGCTCACGCTCACGGCCACGCCCATCCCGCGCACGCTGGGCATGGCGATGGAAGGCCTGCGCGACCTCAGCGTCATCGCCACCGCACCGCAACGTCGCCTGGCCATCAAGACCTTCGTGCGCTCCGAGAACAGCAGCATCATCCGCGAAGCGGTGCTGCGCGAGCTCAAGCGCGGTGGCCAGATCTACTTCCTGCACAACGAGGTCGAGACCATCGAGAACCGGCGCGACAAGCTCCAGGAGCTGCTGCCCGAGGCCCGCATCGCCGTGGCCCATGGCCAGATGCCCGAGCGCGAGCTCGAGCGCGTCATGCGCGACTTCGTGGCCCAGCGTCACAACGTGCTGCTGTGCTCAACCATCATCGAAACCGGCATCGACGTGCCGAGCGCCAACACCATCGTCATCTCACGCGCCGACAAGTTTGGCCTGGCGCAGTTGCACCAGTTGCGCGGACGTGTGGGCCGCTCGCACCACCAGGCCTACGCCTACCTGCTCGTGCCAGACGTCGAAGGCCTCACCAAGCAGGCCGCGCAGCGCCTGGACGCCATCCAGAACATGGAAGAGCTGGGCTCAGGCTTCTACCTGGCCATGCACGACTTGGAAATCCGCGGCGCTGGCGAAGTGCTGGGCGACAACCAGAGCGGCAACATGATGGAGGTGGGCTTCCAGCTCTACAACGAGATGCTGGCCGAGGCCGTGCGTTCGTTGAAGGCCGGCAAGGAGCCCGACCTGCTCTCACCGCTGGGCATGTTCGGCGCCAACACCGACATCAACCTGCACGCCCCCGCCCTGCTGCCCGACGCCTACTGCGGCGATGTGCACGTGCGCCTGAGCCTGTACAAGCGGTTGGCCACGGCCGACTCATCGGACAAGATCGAAACGATGCTGGAAGAACTGGTGGACCGATTCGGCAAGCTGCCCCCGCAGGCCCAGGCCTTGTTCGACACCCACAAACTGCGCGTGCTGGCCAAGCCTTACGGCGTCATGAAGATCGATGCGGCCCCTGGCATCATCAACGTCACCTTCCGTCCCAACCCACCGATCGACCCCATGCGCATCATCGAGTTGGTGCAGAAGAACAAGCACATCAAGCTGGCGGGCAACGACAAGCTGCGCATCGAGAAGGCCCTGTCCGACCCGAAGGACCGCGCCCAGTACGTGCGCGACCTGCTGAAGGCGCTGGGGCAACCGCTCCAGGCCTGAGCCTGACCTGAACCACTTGCCAAACGGCAGGTGGCGCTCAGGCCATGCCCCCCTTGGAAGGCTTGGCGCCTCTCGCGCTCGGCCCATCGACACCCAGCATGTCGGCGCCCAGCGCCTCGGCCACCTCGATGCCATCGACCCCGGCCGACATGATGCCGCCGGCGTAGCCCGCGCCCTCACCGGCCGGGTACAGCCCCTGGACATTGAGGCTCTGGAAATCGCGGCCTCGGGTGATGCGCAGCGGTGAAGAGGTGCGAGTCTCGACGCCCGTCAGCACCGCATCCGGCATCGAGAAGCCTTTGATCTGGCGCTCGAACGCGGGCAAAGCCTCGCGGATGGCGTCCAGGCAGTACTCGGGCAGGCTGCCTCGGTCCTTCTGGGCCAGGTCGGTGAGGTGCACGCCCGGCTTGTAAGACGGCTCGACGCTGCCCAGCGCACTGCTGCGCTGACGCTTGATGAAATCGCCCACCAGCGAGCCCGGCGCCATGTAGCCCCCCTCGCCCAACTCGTAAGCGCGGGACTCCCAAAACCGCTGGAACGCCATGCCGTCCAGCGGGCTCACAGGACCATCCGTTTTGCCGTCCTGGCGATAATCTTGCGGTGTGATGCCCACGACGATGCCGGCGTTGGCGTTGCGCTCGTTGCGCGAGTACTGGCTCATGCCGTTGGTGACGACACGGTTGGGCTCCGACGTGGCCGCGACCACCGTGCCGCCAGGGCACATGCAAAAGCTGTACACAGCACGGCCATTGCCAGCGTGATGCACCAGCTTGTAGTCGGCCGCGCCCAGGATCGGGTTGCCCGCGTTCGGGCCAAAGCGCGCACGGTCGATCACACCTTGCGGGTGCTCGATGCGGTAGCCGATCGAGAACGGCTTGGCCTCCATGAACACGCCACGCTCGTGCAGCATGGCGAAGGTGTCGCGGGCGCTGTGGCCCAGCGCCAGCACGACGTGGTCGGCGCGGATTTGCTCACCCGACGCCAGGGTCACGCCGCGGATGTGGCGCGCGCCCTCGGGGCCATCGATGAGCACATCGCTCACGTGCTGCTCAAAGCGGATCTCACCGCCCAGAGCCTCGATGTCGGCGCGCATCTTCTCGACCATGCTGACCAGCCGGAACGTGCCGATGTGGGGCTTGGCGACAAAGAGGATTTCCTCCGGCGCACCCGCCTTGACAAACTCGGTCAGCACCTTGCGCGTCAGGTGGCGCGGGTCGGAGATCTGGCTCCAGAGCTTGCCATCGGAGAACGTACCCGCACCGCCCTCACCAAACTGGACATTCGACTCAGGGTTGAGAACACCCTGGCGCCACAGCCCCCAGGTGTCCTTGGTGCGCTGCCGCACCTCCTTGCCGCGCTCCAGCACGATGGGGCGCAGCCCCATCTGGGCCAGGATCAGCGCCGCGAAGATGCCACAGGGGCCAAAGCCAACCACCAGAGGGCGCAAGCGACCTTCTGCGTGGAAATCCACAGGCGCATGCCCCACGAAGTGGTAGCCCGTGTCGGGCGTCGGTCGCACATGAGGGTCGCTTGCGAAACGTTGCAGCACGTCGGCTTCAAGGGCATCTGACGCCAGCTCGCAATCGACGGTGTAGATCAGCACAATGGCCGTTTTTTTGCGCGCGTCGTAGCTGCGCTTGAAAACGCTCACATCGTGCAGGTCGGAGTCTTGCAGCCCCAGGCGGGACACGATCGCACCTCGCACCGCGCCCTCGGAGTGGTCCAAGGGCAGTCGCAACTCGGTGATTCTCAGCATATCGACCAGGTGATTCTGCGACGCAACCGGCTCTGAGCACAGACGCATCGCAAGGCCTGCCAACCCGAACGCAAGCCGGGCTGGCTCAGCCAGTCATCAGCCACCCTTGTGGCAACGCTTGCCAGGGTTCTTCTTGCTGCGGGTGTGCGAACCGCGCTCCAGGCTGCGCTTTTGGCCATTGCCGCGCACCAGGGTCACGCCAGCGGGCGCAACAGGACGGGGGGTGGCGTGACGGTCGGCTTCGGTGATGATTTTGTTGCCCATGGCTGGCTCCAGTGGAGTGAATGATCAAACCCAGTATTAGGCCACAAAGTGTGCGCCCGCCGACACGCCGCCCCATCGCCGAAGATTGAGAGGATTCACAGGCGCGATGATCGACAGTCAAGGGCCTTATGCCGACATCCCGTCGCCAGCGCGGCAGTCAAGCCGCGATACACTGGAAACAAGGGATTGCGTGCGCATGTCACGCCAACTATCCTCAGCAACAACTGTAGGGTCCACTCGTTGAGACCCAACCATTGCCTCGCCTGTCATCCAAGGGAAGACCATGTTCATGAAAACCACCATCGCAGCAGCTCTGTCGCTGGCCATGCTTTCGTCCGCCCAAGCTGGCACGATCGTCAGCGCAGTGGGTGCCACCGTTCTGTCTGGCGGCCCTGGCATTGGTGACATCGCCGACACCTACAACCTGTTTGGCCTGTTCAACGACTACGTCAGTGGCGTGACCGACTTCGACAGCTTCGCCAGCACCCAACTCCACGACTTTGATTACATCGGCCAAGAATGGTTCTCGAACCAGGGAACCACAGCCTCCGTTGTGTCCTATGACCTTGGCAAGGTTCAAAAAATCCAGGGCATGGCCCTGTGGAACGAAGACGGTGCTGGCATTGGCCGACTCAACCTGTTGGGCTCGACCGACGGCGCAACTTGGTTCAGCCTGCTGAACAACCTCCGCCCCACCGACAACACCTACGAAGCCAGCTACAAGGCTGACATCTACAGCTGGCAGTCGGTGTCCCTGCGGTATGTGAAGCTCGAGATGAGCGCTTGCCCGCAAACTCAGCCTGCCAGCAACATCCTGACCGCATGCGGCATCGGTGAGGTGGCCTTCAACGCGTCGGTGCCCACCACTGCCGTCCCCGAAGTCAGCCCCATCGGCATGGGCGCACTGGGCCTGGGCCTGATGGCGCTCGGCCTGCGTCGTCGCCGCCAGGGCTGAGCCCCGGGCCTGACCTGATGGGGCTCACACCGCTGAGGCCCCTGACAGAACCGCACAAGGTTGGACCGTCCGGAGATAATCCGGCAGTCCAGCCTTTTTTCATGGGGCCTCGATTCAGGCCCCCTCCCGCCATGCCCGACCACTTGTCCTCCCGTGTTTTCGCCCCCGGCCTGCTGATCCAGGGTTTCGAGCCCCCGCTGCGCCTGTCTTTGTTCAAGGCCATCGCTTTTGACATGGACTCCACCCTCATCAACATCGAGTGCATCGATGAGATCGCTGACGCCGTCGGGAAGAAGGCAGAGGTGGCGGCCATCACAGAAGCGGCCATGCGGGGTGAAATCACGGACTTCAAAGACAGCCTGCGCCGCCGCGTCGCACTCCTGGCGGGCGTGCCTGCCCAAGCCTTGCAGGAGGTTTATGACAACCGCCTGAAGCTCAATCCTGGCGCGCCCGAGTTGATCGCGGCAGCAAGATCCGCTGGGCTGCACACCTTGCTGGTTTCTGGCGGCTTCACATTCTTTGCCGACCGCGTTCGAGAACGGCTCGGCATGGACGAGGCCCACGCGAACACCCTTGAAATTGAAGGGGGCGTGCTCACAGGCCGGGTGTTGGGCGACATCGTTGACGGCGAAGCGAAGAAGCGTCATTTGCTCGACTTGTGCGGTCGACTTGGATGCCCACCTCACCAAAGCATCGCCGTGGGAGATGGCGCCAACGACTTGCCGATGATGGGCGCAGCCGGCCTGAGCGTCGCATTCCACGCCAAACCCAAGGTGCGTGAACACGCCATGGTGGCCATCAACGAAGGCGGCCTTGATCGCTTGTTGACGCTCGTGCCCTGACCCCCGCGCCGCTGGAGCCCCCCCCCTGGGGCGGCGCGGTTGCCCGAGCGCAGTCAGACCAGCGCCTTGGATGCAATGACCACGCCGTCTTCGTCGGCGTACAGCCAGTCACCAGGACGCACCCAGACACCCTGAATCTGAACGGGCACGTCTGCCTGCCCCTCGTTGCGCTTCTCCGTTGGCAGCGGCATGAGCCCCAGCGCACGGATGCCAACGTCGCACTCCGACAGCTCGGCAGAGTCCCGCACGCACCCATCCACGACCACGCCAGCCCAGCCATTCTTGGCGGCGGCCTTGCCCAGGTTACCGCCCACCAAGGCGCGGCGCAGCGAAGCCCCGCCATCAACCACCAACACCCGACCACGTCCGGGCGAATCCACAGCGGCCTTCACCAAGGTGTTGTCCTCGTGGCACTTCACAGTGCTGACAACCCCCGCAAACTTGATGCGCTTGCCATAGTCCCTGAACACCGGGGGCAAGACACGGAAGTCGCCATCTGTGTCGTTTTTGTGGGCATCGCACAGATCGCAGGTTGCAAAAGTCAAAGTCATGGCTCTCTCGAAAATCGGGGCTCCAGGCAACGTCCCAGCAGCCGTCAGCGCGCACCCGAACATGCGCGCCCGCTGGCGGGCAATCAGCCCGCATCACCAGGACGACGACAAGCACACATGCTACATTGCACCGCAGTCATTCGACGGCGCGCCACACACCCAGGTCAGCCGCGAGACCCAGCGTCACAGCAGGTGAAGGTCCGTGCCAATCGTCAGCATCATCATCCCGGCCTACAACGCCGAAGAATTCATCGCCGAGACCCTGGAGTCTGCGCTGGCTCAGACTCTGAAAGACATCGAAGTCATCGTGATCGATGACGGCTCCAAAGACGGCACAGCAAGTGTTGTCCAGGCCTATCCGGGCGTGCGCTACATCCGTCAGGCCAACGGTGGCGTGTCCACCGCGCGCAACCATGGCGCGCAGCTGGCGCAAGGCGAGTTCTTGGCCTTCCTGGACTCAGACGACCTCTGGCATCCAGACAAACTGCGCCAGCAGGTTCAAGCGATGCGACAGCATCCAGACAGCGTGTTTTGTCGCACTGCTTTCACCTACCAGCATGGCGACGCGGAAGCCGTCAGAACTGGCGCGGCAAGGCAGGATGCCCCGCACCAGATCATCTCTGAGCTCCTGCCGAGTTTCCTGCACCCCTATCTTGCGACATCCACCGTGATGGTGAGCAAAGCTGCCTTCGAAGAGGCTGGAGGATTCGACGCCAGCCTGCGCATTGCCGAGGATGTCGATTTCTACCTGCGCGTGCTCGCCGAGCACCCCAAGGTGGTCCTGATGACCGAAGCCTTGGTGCACAAGCGTCCGGTGGCAGGCAGCCTCGGTGATGACAGCGTGGCAGGCTACGTGCAGTTGCTCAAAGTCTATGACCGCTTCCTCGCACAGCATCCGCATGCGCGCCCCGTTCTAGGAGAGGCAAACATTGCTCGGGCCTATCACAAGCTGCATCTGGATTTGGCACGAAGCCACCTTTGGGTCGGCGAGAACACCAAGGCTAGGCACGCTGCGTGGCAAGCCATGCAGCACGGCGCAGCCATGGAATCTTGGCCTTTGATTGCCAAGTCGCTGATTCCCGCCTGGCTGCGCCGCACCCTGGGAAGCCAGCGCAGACTCCAACGACAAGCCACGTCAGACTGAGCCACCCCGCTCGGCAGTGACCCAGCCCGCCCCGAGCGGCTCAGGGCGGCAGCGTTAAACCGAGCGGCTTGACCGAACGTCCTGCAAGAACGCTTCCAGCTGGCGCGTGTTGTGGCACCACTGGCGCTCGCGGCCGATGTACTCGCGCGCCGCACGACCGACACGCGCCAAGTCTTGCGGTTTGCGAGACAACGCCAGCACGCGCTCAACGGCGTGGTCCAAATCGCCAGCGCGGAAAACCCAGCCAGTCTCGTCGACTCGCAGCACCTCTTTGATCGGCTCAAAATCCGGCGCAATCGGGGGAATTCCACACGCCATGAATTCAAACAACTTCACCGGCGAGGTGTAATCGCCAGCACTGGGCAACACGGCCAAATCCATGGCCGCCAACAAACCTGGCACCTCATCATGAGCCACACGGCCGGTCAAAATCACCTGTTTGCCCAAGCCATTGGTTTCGACAAACCGCTTGACCTCGTCCGACGTGATGCCATCGCCAATCAGCAACAACTTGAGATCAGGCTCCAACTTGAGGCGATCAGCGATCAAGTAAACAAACTGATCAATGGCGTGCCAAGGCAAAAAGGCGCCCAAATAGCCACAAACAACAGCCCCCTCCAGCCCCCATTTTTTCCGCGCCTCATCACGCTGAGTCTGTGTGAATGTGAACTTGTCCAGGTTGGCTGCGTTGGGCGAAACAATGGCAGGGGAAATCCAGCCGTGGGCTTGCGTCAACCTGTCTTTGAAAACAGTGGAAACAAAAACCAAGCCATCGGCGTTCTGCAAAATCCAACGCTCAATCCAGATGGCCAAGCGTGACATCGACAGAGGCCGCACACGGTAGACAGTCGCCGAATCATTGATTTCCAAGATCATGGGCACGCGCAGCCAACGCGCGATCAGCGTGGGCGCGAACATGAACAGCGAATAGCGCTCATAAATGAGCTCCGTGTCACGGTGCTGCAACAAATAACGCAACACCCGGAACCCCGCCACCAGGTTGTAGCCAAATTCAGCCACTTCGAACAAGGGCTCTGGCAGGCGAGTCACCACCTTCATCCACCACTTCGCCTGCTTGGTCGGCGACAAAGTTTTGGGGGACGAGTAGGGGTCAGCCCCCGGCAAAGAAAGCACATCCACCACGGTTCCATCAGCGCGAAGCGCATCGGTGATCCCACGGATGTGCACGCCCTCGACAGCCTTTCCTTGGGTGCGGTGATGGTAGAGAACTCGCTTGATCATTGTGTGGTTTTGACGTTTACGCACGGGCACATCTGACCATCATACGGGTTATGCGAGATCGATTTCCGCTATCATCCGCCGAGTTCGTTTGCACCCGGAACTGCGACTGTGCCAGCTCGGGTGTGGTCACTTTTGCTGCCAACTGCGACACAACATGCATTTTTTCTGGGTATTGATGGCTGTTGTCGGCTTGGCAATGCTTGCAGCAGCAGGCCTGCTGACACGGGAAATTCGCAGCCGTCACATCGGCATATGGTTTCGCTCGTGGCTGCGCCAGGATTGGCGAGCAAGCGTTCCAGAAGGCACGACCCGCCATCTGATGTTCTGCTTCGTGGATCACTACGAGCCGGGCTGGGCGCGCCCATCGTATGAAGTTGAACGCGAGCGCGTGCTCCGCTGGAAGCAGGGCTACCCACAGCTTTGCGCCAAACACAGGGACGCCGATGGCCGCCCTCCGGTGCACACCTTCTTTTTCCCGGAGGAAGAGTACCGGCCAGAACACTTGGATGACCTCGTGGACCTGTGCCGCATGCAACTGGGCGAAATCGAGATTCACCTGCACCACGACAAGGACACCGAAGCAGGCCTGCGTGAGAAGCTGCAACGCTTCACCAAGACGCTGATCGACCGCCACGATTGCCTGCCGGTTGACAAAGCCACGGGTCAAGCTCGTTGGTCCTTCATCCACGGCAACTGGGCCCTGGACAATGCCCATCCGCACGGATTTGGGTGTGGTGTGAACAACGAGCTCATCATTTTGCGCGAAGAAGGCTGCTACGCAGACTACACCCTGCCTGCAGCACCGAACCCGTGCCAAACCGTGACCATCAATCAGATTTACTACGCCAAAGACGACCCCTTCAAGCCGCGGTCGCACGATGTTGGCGTGCCGGTGCGCGTGGGCACACCACCCAGCGGTGATCTGATGATCTTGCAGGGGCCACTGACGTTTGATTTCCGGAAACGAAAATTCGGGCTGATCCCTCGCATCGAGAACAGCGACGTGCGCACGAACAACCCGCCGACCCTCGACCGTGTGGACATGTGGGTTGACACTGGCATCCATGTCAAAGGCCGGCCTGAATGGACCTTCGTGAAAATCCACACCCACGGCACGCAGGAGCCTGACATGCCCACACTGTTGGGCGCACCGATGGACGAGTGCTTCACGTACCTGGAATCCGCCTATAACTGCGGAAAGCGCTGGAAGTTGCACTACGTCAGCGCACGCGAGATGTACAACATTGTCAAAGCCGCAGAGCAAGGCCTTGCCGGCGATCCTCACCAATATCGCGACCATGTGATCCCCCGCCCGGCCTACGCCCCTCGGGTGGTTGCATGAATGCGCTGGAATCAACGCTGACAGCCGTCGCGCTGGGTGGCTGGGGATTGGTGCTCTACACCTACGCAGGCTACCCGGTGGTCTTGGCCATTTGGGCGGCCTTGCACCAACTGCGCGGCGACCTTCGCTTTGTCTTCCGCAAAACAGACCGTCGCAGCGCTGACCCATCCGAATGGCCACCTGTCGCAGTTGTCATTGCAGCCTACAACGAGGAACGGCACATCGCGGCCAGGGTGACCAACCTGCTGGACCAAGACTATCCTGCCGACAAACTGCGCATTTACATCGGCTCGGATGGCAGCAAAGACCGAACTGCCCAGATTTTGCAAGGCTTCCAAGACGAGCGGCTGAAGCCCCTGATTTGCGAAATCAACCGAGGCAAAGCCTCCGTCCTCAACGACTTGCGCGCTCAGACGAGCGAACCCATCGTCGTTTTCTCAGACGCAAACACTTTTTTTGAACGGCAAGCCATCCGCCGATTGGTGCGCTGGTTTGAGGATCCCAGCATTGGCGGGGTCACTGGCGAGCTCCGCTTGCTGGGCAACAATGGCGAGAACCAAGACAGCCTGTATTGGCGGACAGAGCAGGCGTTGAAGTACTTTGAGGGGCGGATCGGGGGGTTGCTTGGCGCCAATGGTGCCATTTATGCAGTTCGCCGCGAACTCTGGCCCGCGTTGGCTCCGAACGCCATCTGCGATGACTTCATCATCGGCATGAACATCCCTGTAACGGGCCACCGGCTCGCCTATGACCCCACAGCCTGGGCCGAGGAAGAAACGCCAACCGACATCGCCGAAGAGCATCACAGGCGGCTGCGCATCGGCGTAGGCAACTTCCAGTCCTTGTTCGAGCACCCCGAGTTCATCACCCGCACCAACTGGGCGACCAAGTTTTCTTACCTCTCCCACAAAGTCCTGCGCTGGGTCACGCCTCACCTGCTGCTGGCCTCCTTGGCGGCAACCTTGCTGCTGACCTTTGTGTCCGTTGACCACCCCATGGCATGGCGTGCTTGGGCCGCTACCCAATTGCTGGGCTACGCCGTGGTGTCGCTTTGGTATCGCCGCAGCGCAGCAGGTTTGCCGCTGCCAAACCTGGCCAGGCTCCCGACCTTCTTTTTTGCCTTGAATTGGGCTTTCCTACTGGCATCCGTTCGATACCTTCGCGGCTCTCAGCAGGGTACCTGGCGTCGCACCGCACGCTGAGGTCTCAGGCCATGGCTCTGAACCTGTACCTGCTGCTGATATCACTGACGTACTTGCGTCCCTTCGAGCTCTTTTTTGCCGATCTCGCGTTCCTGCGCCCCATGCTCATCCTGATGCTGCTGTCCTTCGCGGTGACAGCCGGTGCAGCGAAAGGCGATCGGAACGTGATGACCAGTCAGCACAAGCTGATCCTGTGCAGCTTGGTGGCCTGCATCTTCACCTCCAGGCTGTTGGCTGAAGGCGTCGCATCCGGCCTTGATGCGATGATCACTTTCGCACCAAGTTGGCTGTTGTTCTACCTCACGGCACAGAACATCCACAACATGGCGGAGCTCAAGCGCGTCAATGCAGTCATCATCGGCTCGCTGTTCGTCATGTGCCTGATGTGCATCGACTGCTATCACACGGGCTTCATGATGGACAAGCTCGTGATGAAAGAGGTCACATCCACATACAACCCCGACTTCGTCATGCCGCTGGATGGCATCGTCGCACCTGCGGACGACAAATCCGGCGTCTACCTGTGGCGCACACGCTCCGTTGGGTTCCTTGGAGACCCGAACGACCTGTCGCAGACCCTGGTTGCATTTCTGCCTTTGCTGCTGTGCTTTTGGCAGCCGGGAAAGAAGGTCAGAAACTTTGCCGTGATCGTACCGGTGGCCGCCGTCTTCCTCTACACCATCTACCTGACCAAATCCCGCGGCGCCATCCTTGGGCTGGCCGCATTGATGTTTGTCGCATTCCAGCGACGGGCTGGCACCCTCGCAGCCATGAGCCTGATTGGCGGCGCATTGGTCGCCGCCTTGGCGCTGAATGCGACGGGCGGTCGTGAAGTCTCTGCGGGCGATGAGTCGGCAGCCGGGCGGATTGAGGCCTGGGCTGCTGGCATCCAGTTTGTCCAAGAGCATCCGCTCTTCGGCGTTGGCTATGCCTTGTTTGGCAAGTTCCACAGCCACACTGCGCACAACACATTCGTCGTCACCTTTGGCGAAATTGGACTGGTGGGGTATTGGGTGTGGTTAGGACTGATTTATGTGGTCTGGACTCAATACAGACGGGTGCGAGCCACTGTCAGCGCAGGCAGTGAGCAAGAGCGGTGGCTGGAGCATTTGAAACTGGCTGTCGCCGGATTTTTCACATGCAGCATGTTCCTCTCAAGAGCCTTCGAACCGCCGCTCTTCATCATGCTCGGCTTGGCCATTGGCACGCTGCACGCCACGGCCGGGGCGGAGGCCGATCCGGCCAAACTGAGTGCCATGAGGCAAACCGTGAACTGGAAGATGGTCGTGCCCTTCATCATGATCGCCACCATTCTGGCGATCCACGTCTTCGTTTTCATCCAAACGCGCAAATGAAACTGTCACCAGCGCACCCAGCCGCCTCGTCTGCCGCACCGCACAACATGGCCATCATGCACGTGGTGGACTCTTTGGAAAGGGGCGGTCTTGAACGCCTCGTTCACGACCTGGCGATTGCACAACGAACCGCTGGCCACCACGTTCTGGTCTTCAGCATTAACCACACTGGCGGCTACATCAAAGAACTGCGAGACAGCGGCATCACCGTCATCGAAGGCGGCAAGTCGCGATCCTTTGACACTGGCGTGCTGCGCCTGCTGCGTCAATCGGTCTTGTCACACAAGATCGACGTGGTGCATGCACACAACTTCGTGCCCAATTACCATGTCGCCGCAGCGTTGCTTGGCATGCGAAAAAAGCCAAGACATGTGCTGACATGCCACGACATGGGTGCGCGGCTGTCGAACTCGCGCCTCAAGTGGTTGTTCAAGCTGTCCATCCTGTGCACCAACGACGTCGCCATGGTCGGGCAGCAAGTCCATGCACACTTCATCCGCAGCGGCTTTGTGCCTGCAACGAAGGCCATGGCGCTGCTCAATGCCGTTCCCATTGAGCGGTTCGAGATCGGCCCGGCGGCCAAACGACGCGCCCGACAGTTTTTGGCCCTGCCGGCTGACGCGCTTGTGGTGGGGTGCGTCGGGCGACTGGTTGAACTGAAGAACCACCAGGCCCTGCTGCACGCTTGGCCTGCGGTTTTGCAGACGCACCCTGGGGCAAAGCTCGTGCTGATCGGCGACGGCCCCCTCAGGACACACTTGACGCAGCTGGCCAACACGCTCGGCATTGCCAATGCGGTGGTTTTTGCTGGCCTGCAAGAGGACGTTGCCAATCTCCTGCCAGCCCTGGACATCTTTGCGCTCCCGTCCACCACGGAAGGGGTGTCCATCGCGCTGCTTGAAGCCTGCGCTTGCGGCTTGCCAGCCATTGCCAGCCGTGTCGGCGGCAATGTGGAAGTCGTCCAAGACAAGCAGACGGGACTGCTGTTTGAGGTGTCTGATTCGGATGCACTCCTGTCAGCGCTTCTGAGCTTGATGGGCGACACCGACATGCGCAACGCCATGGGCCGTAACGCTCGCAATTGGGTAAAGCAACATGCGTCTCTGGATGCGCTGGTTGCGGCCTACACCACCCTCTACACAAGATCACTGGCTTGATCGCCTACATCGGCTCCAACATGCGCATCGCCGTCATCACCCCGATCCTGCCCATGCGGGCCGATGTCACGAAAGGGCGTTTCATCCATGAAACCGTCAGCGCACTCTCGCGGTTGGCTTGCACCAAGGTGTTCCTCACGCAGCCCCGTTACCCTGAATGGGCATCGAGATCCAATGCAACTGAAGGCCCCATCTCAGTCAACGACGTCCTCGAATCAGTTTATCCCGTCGAAGCAGTCAATTACCCTGCAATACCGATCATCTCCAGACTCATCAACAGCCAGATACAGGCCAGATGCATCCTGAAATCGGTTCGGGACTTCAAGCCCGACATCGTCATTGGGTACTGGGCATACCCCGAAGGCGCTTGCGCAGTCCATGTCGCCCAAAAGCTCGGGATTCCTGCTGTGATCGGTGCCCTGGGCACGGACATCAATGAGCGGTCAGGCATTCAGGCCTGGCTCACGGCAAGGGCCCTGAATCAGGCTGACAAGGTGATTTTCGTCAGCCAGTCGATGTCAAACCACGCGCAACGACACCATGGCGTACCCCAAGAGAAATGTGCCACGGTCATCAACGGGGTCAATACCGATGTATTTCACCCGCAAGACCGCACTGCATGCCGTGCCGCCCTGGGCATCGCCACGGATGCACCCTTGATTGTTTATGTAGGCAGGCTCATCGAAGCAAAGGGGCTCCAAGAGCTGTTCGATGCAGTCCGCGCGTTGTCAAGCACCTATCCCACGCTGAAATGTGTACTGATTGGCTCCGGGGGATTCTCACGGCATTTGCAGGAGCAAGTTTCAGCACATGGCATGGCAGAGCATTTCCATCTCGCTGGCGGCATGACGCCTCAAGAGGTCGCCGTCCACGTGAATGCAGCGGATTTACTGACACTGCCAAGCTGGACAGAGGGATATCCGAATGTTCTCGTGGAAGCGCTTGCATGCGGCTGCCCCGTGGTTGCAACAGATGTGGGTGGCATTCCAGAAATTGTCAAAATCAACAATGGCATATTGATTCCTGCAAAAAACACAAGCGCACTGAGAAACGCACTGGAGAAAGCCCTACAAGCCAACTGGGACCGCGATCTCATATCGCGCAATATGCGCAGAGAATGGCATGACGTGGCGACCGAGACTTTGGGCATATGCATCCAAGCCATCGAACGTCGCAAGCAAAACGGCACACAATGAACCCAGAATCAGTTGAAAGCTTCAAGCCAAGGAACTTACATAGCGTTACGGACAGGCCGTGAGATACTCACGTTGAGGTGACTCGGGGGGTCGGCAGAATGACTCCATGTTCGCTGCAGCCAGACAACCTTCAGTCTGCGGCCCCCTCACCCACCAGCCGTAACAGAGACAAACATGCTTGAACGACTCCCCCTGAAAAAAACTGCAGCGTTTTGCTTGAGTTTGGCTTCTGTGATCACCATGACCGCTTGTGGCGGCGGTGGCGGCTCCAGTGGAACATCGGAGGCAGATGCCGAAGCCGAGCGACTGCGCCGGACAACCACGACCAAGACCAGCACGCCCACCACCAACACGCCGACGACCAGTACGCCGACGCCCACACCGACGCCCACGCCCACGCCGACGCCCACAACGAGCACACCTTCGACGACCACGTACGCCCCGGCCCTGGCCTCCAGCTCGGTGTGGCCACCCGCTTACAACGGCGCGTTGTTCAGCAGCAGCAAGTGCTCCACGGCATTGACGGGCCGCAACCGCACATTCAACGTCGGCCCCAACCAGACCTATCAAGAGCTCACAGACGTCCCTTGGCTGACGCTGACAGCTGGCGACGTGGTCAACATCCACTACCGTGCTACGCCCTATCGCACTTACGTCGGC